>Ga0272441_10001279_pt1 | contig 53835 bp, 43 predicted proteins | sample SSMProp6N_FD_193582 | JGI IMG/M metagenome (GOLD analysis project Ga0272441, IMG submission 193582) | Marine sediment archaeal communities from Little Sippewissett salt marsh, Falmouth, MA, United States - SSM-Prop-6N | ecosystem: Environmental > Aquatic > Marine > Wetlands > Sediment ...
CCGCCCACCCCGCCGTTTGGAAGAGCGCAGCCGCCGTGAAGGCCGCCACCAGGGCCCTGTTCATGGCATCTCCTCCCTTGTCCATACCAACCGGCGCGAGGGGCTGCGCTTGCAGCTCTTACTTCCACCGGGGCAGCGAGTAGTTAACTTGGTAGTTGGACAGGTTCGGTCCCGGACGTACGGGAGCGTACCGCTTGCCGCGCCGCTTAGGCAGCCTGGCCGGAGCGTAGACGTGAAGCCGGCGCTCGTCCCACACGATGAGCTGGTCGACACCCAGGCCGATGAGGTCATGTACCTCCATGTACTTACCGGGCCTGTCCCCGTCGGGCTTCGGGAACTCGACGACGAGGTCGAGGTTCTCGTCCCAGAGACCGCCGTCGCCGTGGCGGGGCGAGAAGGCGATCAGCTCCCGCCCGTCGCCGGTCCAGTTGACCGGCTGGCAGATGGAGCCGGACGCGTACTTCTCCACCTTCCGGAGCACCCGATCATCGCAGTCCATCATCACGATGATGCCTTCGTTCCCGTGGTAGTCGACGGTGATGCGCTCGAGATCGGGCCGGTACTGGATGAAGTTCGCCACCGAGAGATGCTGAACGTGACCGAGGTGGACCTCCGTCACCCGGCCGTCCGAGCACTCGTCGATGAGGCCCGCCTCGCCCGACGGGTGCAGGTTGTGCCTGAGGCCGTTCTCGTCGACGTAACTGAAACAGGCGTCCGGGTGGTCGCCCAGGAAGAGTCGCCCGACGAGGTTCCCCTTCGAGTCGAGTCGCGAGTATCCGTGGAGAACCTCGTCGACTCCGTCGCCGTTCATGTCGGCGGCCCAGGGGTAGTGGCCGGAGTTGGCCGCGTGGTGCCACAGCACCTTGAGGCTTTTGCCATCCACGGCCCACAGGTTGTGGTAACGGTCCTTGAAGAAGAGATCGCCGTAGGCGTGCCGTCCCTTGAAGTTGCAGAGGCGCACCGCGTCGGGGATGACCCAGGGCAGGTCGTCGCCGTGGCCGTCGCCCCAGTACTGCGAGAGCTCGTTCCAGTAGGGCTCCATCGTGGGCGGCTTCGGCGTCCTGACCTTCTGCTTGGTCTTCCCCGTGAGGGGGTCGAGCACCTCCAGGCTCCAGCCGAAACAGGCGACGACCTCCATGCCGTCGTAGCCGCGGTCGGCGGCCTGGAAGGGCATGTCCGCCGTGATGTCCAGCGAGTCGTCCGCGATCTTGCCCCGTTTCCAGAGGACGTTGCCGTCGAGGTCGAGGGCGGAGATCTGCGATATCTTCGTGTACCGCCAATTCCGTCCCTGGTGAAAGGCAGGTATGGCGAAGAGAATCTCCATCCTGCCGTCGCCATCGAGGTCGGCGAAGCGGATCTGGCGGCCGAGCGCGTGGCCGCGGACGTCGAGCTCACAGACCAGCTCCATCTCCGGGTACTTGCGGCGCTTGGCTGCGATGCGTGCCGCGCCGCGCTTCGCCTCCCGGCCCATCCTCTTCAGCTCGGCGGCCGTCGTCTTCACGGTCACTTTGCCGAACTCGCCCGGCCCGTTCGCCCACAGTCCGATGCCGCCCGAGGCTATGGCGCCGTCGGTGCCCGAGAGCGTCACTCGGCCCGCCTTCGCAATCAGGGCATCGCCCTTAAGCTTGAGCGTGACGGTCAGGGGCTTGTTCGTCCGCTTGAAAAGGGCCGAATCGAGGATGTGGGCCTCGCCCTCGACCACGCGAGCCAGCTTGAAGACGCCCGACTCGAAGTAAGCGGCGTAGTGCTCGCGGTCGGTGACGTAGCGACCGACGAGGCCGACGGGCAGGGCGTCCTTTACGGTGACCCGCGCGGTCACGACGAAGTCGCGCCAGGGCATCTCCCCGCGCGTGAGAATCACGGACGGCGCCCACCCGCGCTGCGGCAGGCCGACCGTCCTGCCCGACTTGCGCTTGCGGACCGAGAAGGCCGAGTGGTTGCGGTCGGGCACGCCCCGGACGCCCATGTTACCGTTGTGATACCAGCCGTTTGGGTTCGGCGGGACGACCATGGCCATGTACTCGCCCCGCGCCGTCGAGTCGCGGTTGAGGTGTCCCAGGGGGAACTCCGACCAGTCCTCGCTGAAGAGCGTCTTCGAGAATGCTCCCGCCATGTCATTCCTCCTTCTGGGCCCCGACGATCGCCCCGGGCTTACCCGACGCCATCCCGACGGACGCCGCCGGTCCGACCAGCACGATCCCGTCCAGCTTCTCGGGTCTGACGCATATCATCGTCCCGACGACGTCCTGTCGAGGCGCGGGCGCCACCTTCACCCGTAGATACTCCGAGGAGTAGCCCTCGACAGAGCCAGGCTCGCGCCCCGGCTCGGCGATGACGTCGAGATCACGCCCGATCCGCGACGACGCGAATTCCCGGGTCAGCTCCAGGGAGAGCTCCGCCAGAGCGTCCATCCGTCGCCCCGCCGTGGCGGTGTCGATGGCCCCGTCCATCAGAGCGGCTGGCGTGCCCTCGCGCGGCGAGAATACGAAGCGGTGGATGCGGTGCGGCCGGGCGGCCTCGAGGCACGAGACCGTCTCGGCGAAGTCGCTGTCCGACTCGCCCGGGAAGCCGACCATGACGTCGGTGGTGATGCCGATATCTCCCGCCAGCCTGCGGATGCGCTCAAGCCCGGCCAGGAACTCCGGCCGTGTATAGGGGCGGCGCATCGCATCCAGCACCCGATCCGAGCCCGACTGCAGCGGAAGGTGAAGATGGCTCGCCAGCCGCCGCTCGGCGCCAAGCAGTCCGGCCAGTTCGTCCGTCACCTCGCCGATCTCCACGGAACTCAGCCGCAGGCGGAAGCTCCCGGGCAGCTCCAGCGCCCGCCGCACGAGCGATGTCAGACTGTCCTCGCCGCGACCGTCCGGTTCCCTCCCGTAGTGGCCCAGGTGGATCCCACAGAGGACGATCTCCCCGACTCCAGCGTCGGCGAGGCGGCCGATCTCCTCGAGCGCCGGGGCGGCCGGCCGGCTGCGCTCGCGTCCACGCACCTCGGGCAGCACGCAGTAGCTGCAGCGCTGCTCGCACCCGTCCTGGACGCGCACGTAGGCGCGGGTGCGCTCGGGTGGCCGGGCGAGCGCCAACTCGTCCTGGTCCAGGCCCGGCCCGGCCATGCCGAGGGCCGCGAGCACGCGTCCCTTCTCGCGGTTAGGAACCACCAGGTCTATTTCCGACATCTCGGAGAGCTCGGCCGAGTTCTTCTCCGCCATGCACCCGGTCACGACGAGCTTGGCGCGCGGGGAGTTCCGCCGCTCGGCCCGGATGGCCTTGCGGCCCTTGGCGGCCGCAGAAGCGGTGACGGTGCAGGTGTTGACGAGCAGCAGGTCGGCCCCGCCCCCGTCGTCGACGCGCTCGACGCCGGCATCCGCCAGCATCTGTGCAATGGCCTCCCCCTCGTACTGGTTGACCTTGCAGCCAAGGTTCCTGAGGCGAAACGTCTTCACGACCGAGCCCCCCATGAGTGATAGTAGCCGCAGCCCGTGTGGCCTTCAAGTCGTGAAGTCAGCGGAGGACCTTAGTGGTCGTCGGGTGGCACGTGCGGCCCGGGCCGGCCCCGCGTATTCAGGCGCTCGCCTCGGCCTCGCCGGAGACGGCCTTGATGGCGTCGGCCTCGGTCTCGAGGCAGGGGATCACCTCGGGTATGGCGAGGAGGTCGAGCACCTCCATTACTTCGGGGCTGATGTTGCAGCAGGCGAACTTGCCACCGTGGGCGGTGAGCTTGTCGTTGACCTCGATGAGGATGGCGATGGCGGCGCTGCAGATATACTCGACCTTCCCGAAGTTGACGACGACGCGCGCCCCGCGTATCCGCTTGATGGGATCGAGCGTCTCCTGCATAAGCTTGGTGCCGTTGTGATGGTCGAGTTGGCCGGCGGCCTCGACCACTTTCACATCGCCGTCGACCGTCCTTACGTTGTACGCCATCTGTGCCTCCCGAGGGCCGAACAGTGCGCTTATACCCGAGTGCTGGAGATGTTCAAGTGCATTTTCGCATGTTTCTCACCGCGCGTCCGGGCCGGTGCCCTCACTATTACGGTCGTGGACGAGACCCGGTTTGTCACGCCGCGGGGCCGCGCGGCGGGCAAAAACCACTTGATAGTGGGGGCGTCTTCGGCAGCGCTGTGGGCCAGTGCGACAGACAAGGCGATGGCTCGGCAATTCCCGGGAGGCCACGAACACGGATGCTCTTCGCCACACTGGTGTGCGTTTCGCTCTGTCTGCCCGTGAGCGACAGGCTCGTCTGCATCGATCTCAGATAGAGGCAGAGGCGGGGACGCGGCGGCCCTCATCCTTCGCTCTCTGTTTCCCCCGGGTCGAGCGGCGGCGCCGGGGCCAGGGTGACCCGGTTGCGTCCGGTCTGCTTCGAGTAGAGCAGGGCCTCGTCCGCCTGCTGGACGATATCGTCGGCGGTCGGGCCGTCCTCCGGGAAGGTGGCTATGCCGGCGCTCACCCTCAGAGGGCGAGTGGGCTCCTTCTCGTCGGTCAGGACCTCCAGCCTCGATATCTCCTGGCGGATCCGCTCGGCGGCGATGTGGATCTGCTCCTTCTCGGCTTCGGGCTCAATGATGACAAACTCCTCGCCCCCGTAGCGGGCGACGACGGCCACGCTCCGCGTAAACTTCGTCAGGGCGTCGGCGACGACCCGAAGGGCCCTGTCGCCGATCTGGTGGCCGAACTCGTCGTTGAATTGTTTGAAGTGGTCGATGTCGAGGATGACAAGCGACATCTTGTGCTCGTAACGGCGCGAGCGATCGAGCTCCTCCTGCAGCCGTTTCCGGAAGAACCTGTAGTTGTAAAGGCCAGTCATCTCATCGTGGATGGAAATCTCCTGGACCGTCTTGTAGAGCCGGCGGTTCTCGATCGCTATGGGGATCTGGTCCTTGAGAGGGCTGAGGGCCTCCACGATCAGCCTCTTCGGCAGCCTCTCGGAGTACTCGATCAGAAGGGCCCCGACCGGCCTCTCGGGCACCACGAAGGGAATGATGATGAACTGCTTGAGCTGGCAGGCGTCGATGAATTCCTGATTGCACCAGAACTGGCCGACCTGGGAGCTGACGACAAGTATCTCGTTCTGGACCATCGCGCGGCCGGTGCCGCTGGCGCTCTTGTCGAGGGGGAACGTGAACCTGTTGATTGTCTCAGGGGCGAAGCCCTTCTGAAAGGCAACCCGTATCGGGTTGCTGATCGCCTTCGGGTCGGCCTCGAAGAACGCCAGGCGCGTCGTTCCCTTGAGGACATCCTCGCACCGTGACAGGATCAGCTCGGGCAGGGACGCACTCTCTATGGCCGAGATGACCGAACTGGAGATCGCGATGCTCTCGGAGAAGAGCTCCTCCCTTCTCTGCTCCAGATTCTTGCGCCGAAGGCCCACCAGCACCTCGTAGTCATGCCAGGCGCAGTAGGCTCCGAGCAGCACAAACGGGAGGAAGACGTTGGAGTGGTCGTCATCCTGGATATAGAAGGCGATGGCGGCAACGCAGGCGGCCAGGTAGAAAGGAATGGCGAACCGGGACAGGTTCTTCAGCGATGAGTTGCCCGCTGCCATGTGGGGGCTTCCGTCGCTACGCCACGACCGTGTTGTGCGAGCTTCTTCGAGGTCGGATCCAGGTGAGTGCGCGCTGCTCATCGGCCCAAATGATTATACTCCCTGGCGCTCGGATTACAAGAGGGTCGGGCCGAGCCGCAGGGAAGCGGCGCCGGGCGCAGCGGCTCAAGGCCACCACTTGTTGGGGTCGCAGAACTCGAATATCTCGGCGCCGAGGCGTTCGCCTATGTCGTTCTCCCTCGTCTCCTCGCGCCACCTGAGATAGGAGCCTCGATCGAGGCCGAAGCGGCCGATCTCGGCATCCTCGTCTTCCTTGGGGACCTGCACCACCACGGCGATCTTGTCAATGGTGCGGCTCCAGAGGAGCACGGACGCGAAGATGTTCCGGATCTCGCTCTTGGCCACGTCGCGGCCCCTGGGGAGCTCGAAGTTCTCGGGAGCGTACAGGTGGATATCGACCGTCCGCTTGCCGGAGGCCCCCTTCTTGGATTTGACCCGTCTTACGGGGGGTTTGCCCCAGCGCTCGCTGATCGGGATCTTCGTGGAGACGTACCAGTAGAGGCCCGCGTCGAAGGGGTCGACGGGCCCGAGGAGCTTGTCCCGCTTCTTGCGCCATGCGCCGACGATGCCCTCATGCCGTTCGCTGGCCGGCAGTTCCTCCAGAGCCTGCTCCGCGCGCATTACAGCATCCCTGAGGGCCATCAGGTCCTCTGCCTCATGGGCCTTCCGGCAGGCGGCGTAGTGAGGAGCCATCGCCCTGTCGAGCGCCGCTCTGTGCCTCGCCTGGCCCACCATGCCGTGAGCAATGAGCGATACCCCCGCCGCCGAGAAGGCCACCGCGGCCGTAACGGCCCGGGTCCTCGCCGTCCACTTGGTGTAGTAGAGCGCGACGGCAATGACCCCGAGGCTCATCAGCACGAGCCCGGCCAGCGTCTGCAGCGGGAAGAGGAGAAGGAGTGCCAGCAGGACGACTCCGGCACCAGCCGCGAGGGGCCACGAGACCAGCCTCCTGCGCTTCTTGAGGCACAGGGCGCAGACGGGCTGGCCATCCACGACGAAGACGCGCCCGGCCTCGCGGTCCACCTCGAAGAACTTCTCGCCGCAGTCGACGCATGGGTAGGCCTTGACGGGCTTGCGCGTGACCGAGGAGGGCCTGCCGACAGCCGGACGCACGCCGCTCTTCCGCGAGCGCTTGGCTGCCATGAGCTTCGTGATGCACTCGGCGCAGACCCCCGCCTGGGAGCCAGCGCCGACCGGGCCTCCGCAGCGTCGGCAGCGGGCCGTGGGCGACGTTCCTCGTCGGCTGCTGGGTCTCTTAGCCATCAGGCCAAAGGATACCGCGGCTAGGTCCCTACTTCAAGTTGTTGTCTATGAAATGCAGGAACTGGATTCTCTTCTTCGTCTGCTTCGCGCCCTGGTAGTAGCTCTTGTGCCAGCCCCGGTAGTCGTACCAGCGGTCGTGCTGCCCCAACGGGTGCTCGCCCAGGCGGTACCGCGGGTCGCCGTGCCGGCGGTGGGCGTCCTTGTGCTGCATGTCCTGCGAATGCGCGTCCCACCCGTGGCCGCTGTGGCTGGAGACGCGCCGCCAGCCCTCGAAGTTGAGCCTCGAACGCCAGTAGGCGGGCATGCCGTTTACGTACCAGGGGCCACAGTCCTTGTTCGCCGTCAGAGCGCCCATCTCGCCGGCCATGGTCTCGTTGAAGGCGTCGGGGGCTATCTCGAGCCACCCGGCGATCCGCCGCTCGTAGTAGACGCGGTCATCTGTGAGTATCGCCGGGTCCTCGGGATCTACAACCTGCGCCGTGGCCGCGAAGCGGAAGCTCGTGGACGTGTTGGATATCTCGGTGGCGAAAGTGTTGGGCGTGAACTGCTTGCGCCAGTACTGCCTCCGCGTGGTGCCGTCCTTGCCGGCCTTCAAGCTCCTGGGCACCATCCCCGGCGGCTCCTGCTCCTGGGGCTCCGCGCTGTCATAGTTGAAGAGGTACATGTTGCGCGGCGGGTAGAGGCAGATCCTGTCATCGTCCGGATCGTCGCCCGAGTCCTCCACGCCGTTGCCGTTCTTGTCGACGAACCACCTGTAGGAGTACCTGTTGCCGTAGACCTTCTGGAGCTCGAACGCGGGCTGGGCCGGGTCGGGGGCGTAGGTGGCGAACTTCGCATAGGCCGGGAGCGCCGCGGCGGGGTAGCGTATCCCGAAGTTGGCCCCGGCCGTATTGTCGGCACGCCAGCCGTGGAACTCCGCGTTGGCGGTGCTGTCACCTGGCAGCCCGGCAAAATCCCACGCTGTTTTGAAGGCCGAGTCGAAACAGCCGTTGTCCTCATTGTCGGAGAGCGTCTTCAGCGGGTTGCTGCCGTAGATGCTCCAGTTGGGACCAGGCCTGACGGAGTTGTAGACGGCATCGGCGATCCAGCGGTCTATCTTCCCGGGCAGAATCTCGAAGACGACGTTGCCCGCGGCATCAACCGTCACCCCGACCTTGTCTCCCAGATAGGTGGAGGCGCCCGTGGCCGTGTACTGTGGATTGGTCATCGTGCCGGAAGAAAGCGTGCTGAGCCCACCCCGAATCTCAGTCCAGAACTCCGCCCTGCCGAAAGGCCACCGCGTATCATCCTCGCGGTCACAGCCCAGGGCATCGCCCCCGACCGAGTTGCCCTTGAGGGCGTAGTGCGAGGGCAGATCGCCCGCCGACGTCCACGGGTACCGCTCGAGGTAGTCGAGGTCCCATCCGCTAGGCAGATAGCTGTTGCTCCTGCACTGGGTCATGACCGAGAGCCCCCGGTCCGGGGGATAGCCCCAGTGGCCCCTGTCGCCGTAGTCGCGAAGGTCGTACCAGCATCCCATGAGCCACCGGCAGATCGCCTCCTGGTACTGGAAGGAGAGTTCCCAGGCCATGCGCTCAACGAGCTCCTCGCGGGCCTCCTTGTAGAGCTGATTGTCCTCGTCGTCGGTTCCGCCGAAACCGCCTCCGTTGGTGTCGTTGGAGCCATCCTTGTCTGGATCGTTCCACGGGCCGGCTATCTCCGGGTTGTCGGTCATGAACTTCTCGAGGAGCTCATCGGAAACGATGACCCTCGCCGATCCGGCGGCCGTTCCGTTGTCTGTGTCAGCGGGATTGACGATGAGAAGCTGCCACAAGGACTCCACCGGCACGACGCCCTCGATCACGTTCGCAGCCGAGCCGGGGCCGCCGCTGTGACGGGCCCAGGAGGCGTAGAGTTCCCCCTCACCCGAGCGTGCCGCCGTGTTGAGGTTAATGGCCGAGCAGCCCGTGTCGGGGTCCTGGGCTCCGCAGCGCTCGGTCCGCCTCGCAAGGCCAAAGAGGTTCTCTCCAGAAGAGTTGTCTTTGACCGTGCCGTTGACAACGGTGTTCCAGTGGCCGTCCTGGAAGTACCGGAGCATGTTGAGAACGCCCCAGTACGAGTTGTCCCAGACCACGTTGCCCCCCTCCATGTGGCCGTAGCAGCGGTTCGAGGGGGCCTGCTGCATGGGGGCGGCATCGGTGGGGTGTCCCGCGCGCAGGACCTTTATGGCCCGCTGGGCGGCGGTGGCGACCATGAAGGCCTCCACCGGCTTCAGACGGGCCCGGTAGTACCTGGCATACTCCCGGTCGTCCTTCGGCGTCGTGGCACTGTTTTCGGAGCTGGGCAGGCCTCCCGAAAGGGTCCTGTCGACGTAGCCGTTGACGAACATGTAGTCACGTTCGAGGTAGCTCACGGGGATCTGGTTGACGAAGACGTTGGCCATCTGGGCCGCGGTGGGGGCGTGATCGTAGAGCCAATCGTTGACGTTGATGAAAGCGTTCTCGTCGACCAGGTGGATCTCGAGCCTTATCTGCGAATCCGGGATTTTCGCCAGCTCGGCGTCGGGGAAGTACATCCACAGCGCCTCGTAGGCAGGATTAAGATACCGCCACCGACCGTCGATGGCGCTCTGGTAATCCCAGTCCTCAGAGGACGTGTGTTCCGACGACTGAAGCGGGCGGTACTCCTTGTACCACCAGGCCTTACGGCTCGCGGTCCAGTCGGGCTTGATCTCCCCGGTGTCGGGGTCGAAGGCGTCGGTGCTGATGTTGGCGATCAGCCAGTCGACCGCGGACCACGCAGCCATGTCGCACCTGGCGGAGTCTGCAACGAATACGCCCATCTCCGCCTGCATGCTCGTCACAGACAGGAACGTCACGCACAGCATGACGAGCGTCATCATGATCCCGAGAACGACTATCAGGATGAACCCGCCGTCCGAGGTCCCGCCCCTGCCATGGTAAGAGCGCGAGCGCACGATCTCGGTCCTCCCCGGCTTCTCCCCCTACCCGACGGGCCCGCTCGGCCCTACCAGTCAGTCGGGGGGTCGTTGTAGTAGTTGACCAGGTTCCAGTTGACGGCGTAATTCCAGCTCGGATCGCCGATAATCTGCTTGTACCGGTTGAAGTATGCCGACCGGCCGGTCCCGGGATCGTCGGGCCGCCCCCTAGCGACCGTTGCCGCGGCCCAGTCGGCATCGCAGTGCGTCCCGTACTCCACCACGGCCGGGTCTGTCGCCTCGAGCCACGGCATGGCTCCGGGGCCATACGACGCCATGACCGTGTCACCAACCAGCTGCGTTGCTCCCAGGCCGCCGGGGAGCCAGACTATCCTGCTGAAGGTCTCGTGATCTCTCCCGTCGTAATCCCAGATGTTCACCGTCAACTTGATCGCTTTGGGCATGGGGCTGAGGGCGACCACGGTGTAGTCGGGCGGATCGATGAAACTGCTCAGCCCCTCGTGCCAGAAGGAGACGTTAAAGTCCATCGTCCTCACATTTGCCCGTCCACGGCCCTGGCGGGCGTTAACGCTGGTCCCCGTATAGTCGCGGCCGGGGCGCATCTCGAACTCCTCGCACTCGTAGTATTGGTAGGTGTACGGCTCTTCCTTGCCATCGCCGTTGATGTCCGCCCCGTAGAGCGTCTCGTAGGGCATGTTGAAATAGTAGCCGTAAGGCAAGACCTCCAGGGAAACGACGTCCTCCATGGCACGCCCGAGGTTAACCTGGTCGCGGAATAGCGCGCTGTGCGCGAAGCGCTCCAGCTTGTAGCCCGAGGAATAAGGCGAGTGCGCGGCGTATGGCATCGTCGCGCCGCCGCCATCGGAGCGGCCTATGGTGCTCTGGACATAGGCAAGACAGTCGCACTCACGCCGACTGAAGTCGTACTTGGTGACGTCCATGGGCGGCCCATCGGGGATATCTCGCCGAGCGACCAGCTGCATGAAGGCCCACTCGTCGTCGGCGGGGGTACGGTCGTCGTTGTCCTCGTAGGCCACGGACTTCACGATGAAGTACTCACCCCTCTGGTTGAGCGCGGCGGGCTGAATCGCCATCGCCATCACCTGCAGAACGCCGCGCGCGGCCTCGTAGATGTCGAGCTTGCGCTGCACCGTCTCGACGGTGCTCGTCGCCACCTGGAAGGCCATGGTCAGAACGCAAACCAGCAGGACACTGAGGCTGACGGCCACGAGCAGCTCGACCATCGTGAAACCTTCGTCCGCGCGAGTGTACTTGCGACGCGCGATCATGTGCGCCTCCTCGAACCGGTCCGCCAAACCTAGCTCCCCGTGACTATCACCCCCGGATCGTAGGGGTAGGCCTTCTCCTTCATGAGGGGCCAGATGTCCAGAGGGTCCGAAACCGGAGTGCCTTCGACGCTCCTTATCACCCAATCGAAGTGGGTGCGTGGCCGGCCCATCTGATAATCGCCGTGATGCACGATAGCGTACTCGCCGGAGCCCTCGTCTATCACAACGTAATAGGTGTAGCAGAACATCCTGTTGCTCCAGCCTATCTTCTTGCCCGTCAGCTGGAAACCCATCCAGTGCGCCTTCAGCCGACCCGTAGGGGTGTCGCTCCACTTGGGCCAGCTGATATCGCCGGTGCTCGTGTCATAGAAGGCGCCGATCACCTTGACCCCCGTCGGCACACGGTAGGATCTGTTCGCCACCCTGTGGACCTTGTAGTACCCAGGCGTCTCGAAAGCCGAGTAGCCTAGCTCCCCACCGATGCCGTCAGGCGTGGTGACCACCCATGAGCCGTCGTTGCTGGACCTGAAGGTCCATATCTCCATCATGCCCTCTTGCGGATAATCGAAGTAGATGCCGACGGAGGTCCTGCTCCGCATGGCTTGAAGCTGTGCGGACGTGAGGGCGATCCGCACGGCCTCGGTGCCCTGCTCGATCTTCGATGTCTTGAAGAAGCCGCTCATTGCCGGCAGCGATATAGTGGCGATCACGAGAGAGATCGCCACGACGACAAGCAACTCGAAGAGTGTAAACCCCCCCGTGCGACTTCGGGATAGCGTGTTCACCTTCTCACCCGACCTTCCATACCAGCCGCCCGCGGCCGGCGTCCCGCTTGGCCGCTCAGTGCACGATGAGCAGTTAGCACCCTCCGTAATTATGGTAGCACAAAAAGCCTCCGACCCGACATGAAAAAACTGAAAAACCCATGCGGGCACTCGGCAATCTGACAGCACTTCGAACGGCTGGACTATACCACCCGGAAACGCCCGTGTCAAGCCCTTCATTTGCCCTGAATCGCTTTATGTATCGCGCGCACATGCGGAGCCTGCTGGCCGCCTCGCGCACGGACGTGCCGAATCCCTATCCTTCTGCACCGCGTCGACCCCCGGTCCGGCCCAGTCGGCTCGTGAGACCAAATCCCTCCGGCGAAATAGTGCACTAAGTACTCGGTGTGGTACGCACTGTTAATTATACGTATCGACCCACGCGTGTCAACTGGAATCACGGGCCGCGAGCGAGAGTCGCCAGCGAACCCGAGGGCAGATGCCCGCCGGAACTCTCGTGGGCGATGCGCGATTTCGCGGCTCCGGCCAGCAGACCGAGTAGCAGGACGACAAAGATGCGCTCAGGCAGATGAAGGCAATGGCGATTGGCGCGCTGCTCATCGGCCTGCAGCGTGTGCAGCCGTTCGAGGCCCACTGGGACCGCCGCCAGAATCGCTGCACTCCCTGCGATGCCATGGCGCGCGAAGTTCCACGGACCTCGCCCGGAAAGCGGACGGACCGGGATTTTTCTTCGACCGGTGATCGTGAGACGCGGCCCTCTGGCGACCGGCATTGGCACGGGCCTCAGCTGTTGCGCAGCGCGGCCGAGCGCCGCACGGGGCAGGCGCCCCGGCTCCTGCCGCGAGCGGCCCGGGCCACCGGGCCAATACGGGCACCAATGGGCCAGGCCCGGATGACAGGGCCGCCGCTAGAGGCTTGACTGAACGGCTGCAGCGCTTAGAATCGGCGGCCTCACGCGCGGAGGAGGGCTAGGCCAATGGCGCTCGGGGTGATTCATAGGATCGTCGAGTCTCACATCGAGTCGGGCGAGCTGGAGCCCGGCTCCGAGATCGCGCTGCGCATCGACCAGACGCTCACCCAGGACGCCACCGGCACGATGGCATACCTGCAATACGAGGCGATGGGCGCGGGGGCGGTGAAGACTGAGCTCTCGGTGAGCTACGTCGACCACAACACGATCCAGGCCGGCTTCGAGAACGCCGACGACCACGCGTACCTCCGCGCTGTCGCGGCCAGATACGGCATTCACTTCTCGCGCGCCGGGAACGGCATCTGCCACCAGGTCCACCTTGAGCGCTTCGGCGCGCCCGGCAAGACGTTGCTCGGCTCCGACTCCCACACGCCGACGGGCGGCGGCATCGGCATGGTGGCAATGGGGGCGGGGGGGCTCGACGTGGCGCTGGCGATGGCCGGACGCCCCTTCTGGATCGCGTGCCCGAAGGTCTACCTCGTGAAGCTGACGGGCCGCCTCAAGCCCTGGTGCTCGGCGAAGGACGTGATCCTGACGCTGCTGCGCCAGCTCACCTCGAAGGGCAACGTCGGCGTGGCGATGGAATACGGCGGCGAGGGCGCGGCGACGCTCTCGGTGCCCGAGCGCGCGACGATCACCAACATGGGCGCAGAGCTCGGCGTCACCACCTCGGCCTTCGGCTCGGACAGTGTGACGAAGTTGTTCCTAGCCGCCCAGGGAAGGGCTGACGCTTGGGCGGAGCTCTCGGCAGACGACGGGGCCGAATACGAGCGCGTCATCGAGCTTGACCTGGGCTCGGTGGTGCCTCTGGTGGCGGCGCCCCACAACCCCGACAAGGTGAAGGACCTGGCCGACGTCGCCGGCCTGCACGTTGACCAGGTCTGCATGGGCTCCTGCACCAACTCCTCGTACAAGGACCTGATGGTGGCGGCGAAGATGCTCGAGGCCCGGAAGATCGCCCCGGGCGTCGGGTTCGTGGTGGCGCCGGGTTCGCGCCAGGTGCTGAACATGATCGCCGCCAACGGCGCGCTCGCCACGCTGATCGCGGCGGGAGCGCGCGTCGCCGAGACTGCCTGCGGCTTCTGCATCGGGAACTCGCAGGCGCCGCGCACGGACGCCGTCTCCGTCCGCACGTCGAACCGCAACTTCCTGGGCCGCAGCGGTACCAAGAGCGCGCAGGTCTATCTCGCGTCCGTTGAAACGGCCGTGGCTGCGGCGATCACCGGGGAGCTGACCGATCCGCGCGAGCTGGGGATCGAGCATCCGGCGGTCGAGCAGCCGGCGGAGTTCCTCGTCGACGACTCGATGATCGTGCCCCCGCTGCCGGAGGCCGAGCGCGACTCGGTCGAGATCGTGCGCGGGCCCAACATCGGCGCGCCACCGGCGAACGTCGCGTTGCCGGAGTCGTACCGCGGGCGCGTACAGATCAAGGTGGGCGACAAGATAACGACGGATCACATCATGCCCGCCGGGGCGCTGCTGAAGTACCGCTCGAACGTGCCGAAGTACTCGGAGTACGTCTTCTCGCCCGTCGACGAAGAGTTCGCCGCTCGCTCGGCCGCGGCTCGCGACGCTGGCGAGGCGGGCTTCATCGTCGCGGGCGACTCGTATGGCCAGGGCTCTTCACGCGAGCATGCGGCGCTGTGCCCCATGTACCTCGGCGTGAAGGCCGTCATCGCCAAAGCCTTCGAGCGGATACACTCGGCGAACCTGGTCAACTTCGGCATACTGGCCCTGGAGTTCGCCGATCGCGGCGACTACGACAGGATAGACCAGGGCGACGAGGTCGATCTGCCCTCGCTCGCCGAGGGGGTCGAGTCCGGCAGCTTCACGCTGAAGGACGTGACCAAGGGGATCGAGATCAAGCTGAAGTGCGAGCTCACCGAGCGCCAGCGCGCGGCCGTGAAGGCGGGCGGGGTGCTGAACATGGTGAAGGAGGAGGCGTGATGGGTTCACCCGAAGGCGCGAAGATCACCATGGGCAAGAGCGGGCTGGACGTCCCGGCCAACCCGATTGTGCCCTTCATAGAGGGCGACGGCACCGGCCCCGACATCTGGGCGGCGACAGTGCGCGTTCTCGACGCGGCGGTCGAGAAGGCATACGGCGGCGAGAAGAAGATCGCGTGGAAGGAAGTACTCGCCGGGCAGAAGGCCTTCGACGCGACGGGCGAGTGGTTGCCGGATGAGACAGTCGGGGCGTTCCGCGAGTATCTCGTCGGCATCAAGGGCCCGCTCACGACGCCCGTCGGCGGCGGCATCCGCAGCCTGAACGTAGCGCTCCGCCAGACGCTGGACCTCTACGTCTGCCTGCGTCCCGTACGCTATTACGCCGGGACCCCCAGCCCCGTGAAACGGCCCGAGCTCGTCGACATGGTCATCTTCCGCGAGAACACCGAGGACGTCTACGCCGGCAAGGAGCTCGAGGAAGGCACCCCCGAGGTCAAGAAGCTGATCGAGTTCTGCAAGGCGGAGTACGGCTGGGATATCAGGCCCGACTCGGGCGTCGGCATCAAGCCGATATCCATCACGGGCTCGAAGCGGCTCATCCGCGCCGCCATCGAGTACGCGATCGCCAACGGCCGGAAGTCGGTCACCCTCGTCCACAAGGGGAACATCCAGAAGTTCACCGAGGGGGCGTTCAGGAAGTGGGGGTACGAGCTCGCGAAGGAGGAGTACGCCGGCAAGGTCGTTTCGTGGGAGGACTGCGGCGGCGAGCCCGGCGACAAGATCCTCATCAAGGACGCCATCGCCGACATATTCCTCCAGCAGGTGCTGACGCGCCCGGCCGAGTTCGACGTCATCGCGACGATGAATCTCAACGGCGACTACGTCTCGGACGCTCTCGCGGCGCAGGTCGGCGGCATCGGCATCGCCCCGGGCGGGAACATCAACTACGAGACGGGGCTCGGCCTCTTCGAGGCGACTCACGGCACGGCGCCCAAGTACGCGGGGCTCGACAAGGTGAACCCGGGGTCGCTCACGCTCTCGGGCGCGATGATGCTCCGCCACCTCGGATGGACCGAGGCGGCCGACCTGGTGGAGAAGGGCCTCGGCGACGCCATCGCATCGAAGCGCGTGACCTACGACTTCGCGCGGCTGATGGACGGCTCGACCGAGATCAAGTGCTCGGAGTTCGGGGACAACATCATCGAGCAGATGGGGTAGGGGCTAGAACTTCACGTTGAACCTGAAGTTGACGCCCCAGCCATCGAGCGCGACGTCGCGGCCGTCAAGCTCGCCGTCTTCGGAATACCATGTGTAGCGTGCCGTGAGGGCCGCGTTCCCGAGCGGGATCCAGATCCCAGCGTAGCCAAGAAAGCACGCCTTCAGTTCTAGGTTCCCCTCGTCCCAGAGCGGGAGTGCACCGCCAAGTCCAGCATGGACTATGCAGCCTAGTCCCATGGACGCCTCCAACATGCCGCCAGAATCGCCGCGCTCAGAACTAACCGACCGGAGGCCCGCATCCCAGCGCGCCAGCCCCATCCAGAAAGCGTCCTTGGCGACGCCCACGCCGAAACCTGTGTCGAGATCATTCGAGCGAGGAATGACGACGGCAAGGGTCGGCCCGGCGCCGCCGATGCCGGCTCCCCCTGGGCCGCCGCAGATGAAGGGCGTCACGGCGCCTGGATCAGCAACGTCCCCTTGGGCAACGGGCGCTGGCAGCTTCGGCTGACTGTGTGGTAGGCACCCGGCCGCTGTCAGGACGGCGCATGCGGCCAGCACTGTCACCATTCTCGTCATCGCCATCACCTGAAAGACGCGCCGTGCGGAGCGAGCTTCAGGAATGTCTGGAGCGGGCAGGGCTACCCCCTCGGATGAAACTTCGAGTGGATCGCCTTCAGCCGGCTCCGGTCGACGTGGGTGTAGATCTCGGTCGTCGAGACGTCGGCGTGGCCGAGCATCTCCTGCACCGCGCGCAGGTTCGCCCCGCCCTCCAGCAGGTGCGTCGCGAATGAATGCCTCAGGATGTGCGGCGAAACGGTCTTGGTGATGCCGGCCCGGGCGGCGTAGTCCTTCACCAGCGCCAGTATCCGCCGGCGGGTGAGCGCGCGCCCGGTGCGCGAAAGAAAGAGCGTGCCGGCGTCGCCGTGGCGGGTGAAGCGGGTGCGACCTCGGTCGAGGTAGAGCCGGATGGCGTCGGCGGCCCGGCGCCCGAGCGGCACTATGCGCTCCTTGTCGCCTTTGCCGCGGACGCGAACGTAGCCGACGTCCAGGTCGACGGCCCCCGCGGTCACGCCTATCACTTCGGAGACTCTCGCGCCGGTGGCGTAGAGCGTCTCCAGTATGGCGCGGTCGCGAACGCGAAACGGGTCGTCGCCCTCGGGCGCCGCGAGCAGGGCGTCCACCTCAGGCGAAGTCAAGACCATCGGCAGCCTCCGCCACTTGGACGGGGCCTCGACGGTGTCGGTGGGGTCCTTGCCGAGCATGTCTTCGCCAACGAGGAAGCGGAAGAACATCCGCATCGCCGAGAGGGCCCGGGCTGCAGAGGAGGGCTTCAGGCCCTCTTCGCGGAGCATTACCATGTGCCTGACGATATGGTCTGTGGTGACGGCCTCGACCGACGTGACGCCGAGGCCGTCGAGGCGTCCGTAGAGGCGCCTGATATCGCGACGGTAGGCCTCGAGGGTGTTGTCGGAAAGACCGCACTCGACGCGGAGGTAGTCCAGGAAGGCAGTGAGCTCCGACTGCAACGCGCCCCCTCGCCGCCTCGATCCCTCGCGCTCGCCCCGCGACCCCCGGGAGGCCTAGATCTCGGCCTCCTCGACGACGGCGATGGCCTGCGCAGCGACGGCCTCGGAGCGGCCGATCTCGCCGATGCCGTTGTAGCTCTTCGCCTTCACGTTGACCTGATACGCCGGGACGCCGAGGGCCTTAGCCATCGTGGCTGCCATCGTGCGCTTCTCGCCCCCCACGTTCGGCTGCTCGAGCATCAGCGTCGCGTCGATGTTGACGACCCTGTAGCCGGCATTGCCGAGAATCTTGGCCGTTTTCTCGAGGAGCTCGATGGACCGGATGTTCTCGTAGGCGGGGTCGCTGTCGGGGAAGTGGTGGCCGATGTCGCCGAGGGCGGCTGCGCCCAATGCGGCGTCGATGACCGCGTGGCAGAGGGCGTCCCCGTCAGAGTGCCCGCGCGGACCCTTGCCGTATTCAAGCGTCACGCCGCCCAGAACGCAATCCCGCCCGTAGACCAGCGGGTGGATGTCGAAGCCGATCCCGATCCTCATCGTCTCACTCCCTTCACGGGCGCCGGTGCGCCCTCGGCGAGCAGGGCCTCACACATGGCGAGGTCCTCCGCCACGGTCACCTTCATGTTCGTCCTCTCGCCCGCGACCACGCGGACGGTCTCGCCCAGGCTCTCGACGAGCGCGGAGTCATCGGTGGCGATGGTCCCCTCGACGGCGGCGGCTGCGTACGCGCGCTCCAGAAGCTCGCGGCGGAAGCCCTGAGGGGTCTGTATCGCGCGCAGGTTCGCGCGGTCGGGCGTGGCGGACACGTCGTCGCCCGAGACCTCCTTGATCGTGTCGATTGGTCGTATGCCGGGTATGGCGGCCCCGCCTTCGGCCGCAGCGCGCGCCACGCGCTCGACCAGCTCCGCGCTCGCCATGGGCCTCGCCGCGTCGTGGACGAGCACTATCTCGGGTTTGGGGCCAAGGGCCGCGAGGCCGCGGGCTACCGACTCCTGCCTGACGGCGGCGCCCGGCACGACGGCCCTCACGATCGAGGATATGCCCGCGGCATCGAACGTCTCGGCCGCGGCCGCCTCCCATCCGTCGGGGACGACGGCGACTATCTCGACGAGGGGGCGGAGCTGGAGAAAAGGCCGGGTGGAACGGACCAGGAGAGTCTCACCGTCCAGCATCACGAAGGCCTTGGGTATCTTCGCGCCCAGGCGCTCGCCGGTGCCTGCCCCGGCGATGACGAGGCCGACGGGCGGGAGGTCACTCGCCTTGGCTTGGCTCATCCTTCTCTCCGCTTGACGCGGCCTTCGTCGCGAAGTACATCTGCCCGCCGGCGCTCTCGAGCGCGCGGGTTATCACCACCTCAACGTCCTTGCCCACGTCCTGGCGCGCGTCCTCGACGACAACCATGGTGCCGTCGTGAAGGTAGCCCCGGCCCTGTCCGCGCTGGTCGCCGGGCTCGGAGATACTGAGCGGCATAATCTCGCCCGGCAGGAGCACCTGCCTCATGGCCTTGGTGACTTCGATCATGTTGAGAACCTTCGCCCCCTCCGTCATGGCCACTTTCGACAGGTTGATATCGGTGGTTGCTATGCGGGCGTCGAGCTCCTTCGCCAAGCGCACGAGCTTGACGTCGACGCCCGATGCGTCGGCGTAGTCGGTCGAGTCCATCCTGACGGTGGCGTCCAGGGCGCCCTGGATGTGAAGGAGGAAGTCGAGGCCGCGGCGTCCGCGAGAGCGCTTGAGGTGATCGGCCGAGTCGGCGAGCGCGTGGAGCTCGGCCACGACGAACTCGGGCACCACGATCGTCTCGGCAATCACATTCTGGTCGACGAGCCCCGCGATGCGGCCGTCGACGAGCGTCGACGTGTCAAGGATGATGCCACCGGTAGGCTTGCCGTAGTTGAGGAAATCCGTGTAGGGCAGGATGAAACGGAACTGGTCCTTCGTCTGGAGGACTATCGTCACCGCGATGTAGCAGCAGAAAAGGGCGATCAGGGGAACGAAGGGCCGTATGGCTTTCAGACGCGTGATGTCCTCCTCATGGATGAAGAGCAGCGAGACGCCGATTATCACAGCCGTCACGATGAGCCCCGCCACCAGCCCGACGACGACGGCCACGACTGTTCGCAGATGGCGCTGTTGGAAGACGACCTCAAGCGACACGACCGCCGCCGCCAAGGCCGCCACCAGGATGGGGGATGAAGTGGGAAGAATCTCGGGGAAGCTGCGCGCGAGGAGCAGGCCGACGGAATAGGCCAGGATAACGAAGCCCGCCCTCAGGACAATGAGCATGTACATGGATCAGGGGTTCCCCTCACTCGCGGCGCCCTCGCCGGCCTCGCCCGTCGCGGCCTGCGCGACGGCCTCGCTACCTTCGCCCCCTTCGGCCGCCTCGTCGCCCTTGGTTTCCTCGGCCGACTTGGGGAGGGGTCTGGCCACGAAGACGAGCTTCTCCTTCTCGGGGTCGGCGTCGGCCACGACCTCGCAGGGAGCCTCGTAGGTGCCCTTGAGTATCTCCTCAGAGAGGGGGTCCTCAACAAAGCGCTCTATGGCGCGCCTGAGGGGCCTGGCCCCGAACTCGGGCGAGTAGCCCTTGTCGATGAGGAACTCCTGCGCGGCATCCTGGAGGACTAGCGTGATGCCCCGCTCGCTCAGGCGCCCCGTAACGCGACTCATCTCTATCTTGATGATGTCGTACAGATCCGCCCGCGTGAGGTTGCGGAAGACTATCACCTCGTCGAGACGGTTAATGAACTCGGGGCGGAACTCCTTCTCCATCTCCTGGGTGAGCCGGCGTTTCATCTCGTCGTAGGTGACGTTGTCGGAGGCCTGCTTGAAGCCTAGCGAGCCCTGGTTCTTGATGATGAGCGCCCCGATGTTCGAGGTCATGATGAGGATGGTGTTGCGGAAGTCGACCGTACGCCCGTACGAGTCGGTCAGTTTGCCGTCCTCCATAATCTGCAGGAGGATGTTGAAGATGTCGGTGTGGGCCTTCTCGATCTCGTCGAAGAGCACCACGGAATATGGCCTCCGCCGCACCTTCTCGGTGAGCTGTCCGCCCTCCTCGTAGCCGACGTACCCCGGCGGGGCGCCGACGAGGCGGCTGACGGCGTGTTTCTCCATGTACTCGGACATATCGATCTGGATGAGGGCGTCCTCCTCGCCGAACATGAACTCGGCGAGAGCCTTCGACAGGAGCGTCTTTCCGACGCCCGTCGGTCCGAGGAAGATGAAGCTCCCCACCGGGCGCTTGGGATCCTTCATGCCGGCGCGGCTGCGCCTGAGCGCGCGGGCGATGGCCGAAACGGCCTCGTTCTGGCTTACGACGCGCTTGTGGATCTCCCCCTCCATGTTCAGGAGGCGCTCGGTCTCCTCGCTCTCGAGCTTGGAAAGCGGGATGCCCGTCATCGACGAGACGACCTCGGTAACCTGATCGACGTCGACGACGCCCTTCCGGTCGCGCGTCGACTCGCGCCACTGGCGCTGGATCTGCCGCATCTCGCTGCTCTTCTTCTCGGCCTGGTCGCGGTATTCGGCGGCGGCCTCGAAGTCCTGGCTGGCAACGGCGCGCTCCTTGCTGGCGTCGAGTTCCTTGATCTGCCCCTCCATCTCCTTGAGATCGGGAGGCCTGGTCATCAGCGAGAGCCTGACGCGGCTGCCGGCCTCGTCGATCACGTCGATCGCCTTGTCGGGTTGGAACCGGCCAGTGATGTACCGATCCGAGAGCGTGACCGCCTCGTCGATTGACTCGTCAGTTATATCGACGCCGTGGTGCGCTTCGTAACGGTCACGGAGGCCGTGGAGGATGTCGATCGTCTCGTCACGCGAGGGCGGGTCGACCATGATGGTCTGGAAGCGGCGTTCGAGGGCGGCATCCTTCTCTATATGCTTGCGGTACTCGTCGAGCGTGGTGGCGCCGATGCACTGGACCTCGCCACGGGCGAGGGCGGGCTTCAACACGTTCGAGGCGTCGATGGAGCCTTCGGCTCCGCCCGCGCCGACCAGCGTGTGAAGCTCGTCGATGAAGAGTATCACGTTGGTTGAGCGGCGGACCTCGTTCATCACCGCCTTGATGCGCTCCTCGAACTGGCCGCGGTACTTGGTGCCGGCTACCATCATGGCGAGGTCGAGAACGACCACGCGCCTGTTCCTGAGCAGCTCGGGGATGTCGCCGCTCACGATGTTCTGGGCAAAGGCCTCGACGATGGCGGTCTTGCCAACACCGGCCTCGCCGAGAAGCACCGGGTTGTTCTTCGTGCGCCGGCAGAGGATCTGCAGCACGCGCTGGATCTCGCGGTGGCGCCCGATGACCGGGTCCAGTTTGTCCTCCTCGGCGAGGGCCGTAAGGTCCCGGCCGAAGGAGTCGAGGGCCGGCGTCTTCGAGTCACTGCCCTCGGCGGCAGAGGGTTCCTTCGCCTCGGGCTCGGCACCGAGGAGCTCCATCACCTCGGCCCGCGCCTCCTCAAGCTTGACTCCCAGGTTCATGAGGACTTGCGCGGCGACGCCGCGGTTCTCGCGCAGTAGCCCCAGCAGCAGATGCTCGGTGCCGACGTAGCTGTCGTCGAGCCGTCGCGCCTCGTCCGCCGCGTAGTCGAGGACCTTCTTGGCACGTGGGGTGAAGGGCAGGTGGCCCGGGCTCGGGCTTCCCGAGCCGCGCTTCACCATGGACTCGATCTCGGTCCGGATCTTCTCGAGGTCCACGCCCAGGCGGTCGAGGACGTTGGCGGCGACGCCGCTCCCTTCCTTGACCAACCCGAGGAGAATGTGCTCAGTGCCTATGTACTCGTGGTTGAGGCGCTCGGCCTCCTTGCGGGCATAGCCCATGGCCTTGCGCGCGCGATCCGTGAATCTCTCGAACATCGGTGTCTGCCTTCCTTCCTGCCAGTAGCCGCCACTTACTATCTATTATACCGGGTTTCGGCCCGGTCGCTAATCATCTTTGTCGGATTTGTCACGGCGGCGCTTGAGCATCTCCGAGCGCATGGCTCTGCGCGCGCGGTCGGTGGACCTCTCGAACATGTCAAGCCCAATCGCTCCCGGCCCGGTCCGGGCCGCGCCGCGTCGATCAGAAGATCAGTTGGGGTTCATGATGGATCTCAGGTGCTCGCCGCGGATGCGGTCACGCTCGGGGACTGAGAGCTCTCTCCCCTGGAGGGCCTGGAGATGCGCGGGCTGCGTGGTGAGGATCAGCTGATTGATGATCTCCAGCTTTGGTCCCGGGAGGAGACCGAGCTGTAGGCCCATCCTCACCGCGGAGAGCAGCGTCAGCGTCTCTTCGCTCGAGACCATGCGCGCGTGCTTGAGCATCCCGTAAGCCCGCCAGATGCGATCCTCAAGACGGGTCCGGTCCTTGCGGACGAGCGAGTCACGGGCGGCCTGCTCGAATCTGACGACCTGCGGGATGGCGCTCTCGACAGTGTCGATAAGCTGCTGCTCGGATTTGCCGAGCGTCGACTGGTTCGATATCTGGTAGAAGTGCCCCGTGGCGTCGGTGCCCTCGCCGTAGAGGCCGCGGACCGCCAGGTTGATGCGTGTGACGGCCTGGAAAACCTTGGCGACCTGCCCGGTCAACACCAGGGCCGGCAGATGCACCATAACCGATACTCTGAGCCCCGTGCCGACGTTCGTGGGGCACGCGGTCAGGTAGCCGAGGTCCGGGTCGTATGCGTACTCCACATGCGCCTCGATGACGTCGTCGACGCCGCTGGCGATCTCCCACGCCTTTGCGAGTTGCATGCCGGACTTCATTACCTGGATGCGGAGGTGGTCCTCCTCATTGACCATTATGCTGACGACCTCGCCGTCGCCGACGGCGACGCCGCGGCGTCCGTCCGAATCGGAGTGCTCGCGGCTGATGAGGTGCCTCTCGACGAGCAGCCGGCGCTCGAGTTCGCCCGCGTCGGTGAGCTCTATGTACATTTCGGGCGTGGCCAAGCCTTCCGACAGGATTATGTCGCGCAGTTTCCGGTGCACCTCGGCGCGCTCGGCCATCGACAGCCTGGGCGCGAAGGGGTAGTAGGCCAAGTTCCTGGCCAGTCGAGCGCGGCTGGAGATGACCACACCGGAGTCGGGCCCGCCGGCCTGCAGCCATTCACCCGGGCTCTTCACGAGATCTATAGGCTTCAACTCTCGGGTCCTTCCTCGCGACCAAGCCGCTTCGCGAGCTCGTCGCGCAGTCGCGCCGCTTCCTCGTAGTCCTCGCGGCTGACGGCCGTGTTGAGCTGCGCACGCAGGGCCCTTACCTCGGTCTGCGTCTTGAGGTCAGCTCCCCGCGCCCGGGGCACCTTGCCCACGTGGACCCGGCCGTCGTGCACGCGCTCCAGAAGCCCTGAGATATGCTCACGGAATACCTGGTAGTCGTTGGCGCACCCGAAGCGGCCCTCCTTCTGGAACTCGGCCAGGCTCATGCCGCAGACGCTGCAGTTGATGTCGGGGACGTCCCGGGCCTGCTCGGGCTGGCTGCCCGAGACCTGCGAGATGAGTTCCGAGAGCGTTGAGAGCGAGACCGTCGCCGGGTACGCCACGCCCAGCTTCTGGGCGCACTCCAGGCAGAGGTGCCGCTCGACCTTTTTGCCGCCCTCGATGTCGGTCAGGTGCACGATAGCCTTTTCCTTGTTGCACTCCTGGCACTTCATCGTGCTTTCCCCCTTCTACGCCTGCAGGCGGCCGTCCCGCTCGGCCGTGATGTACTCCATGCTGTACTGGTCCTCTCCGGCGAGGGCCTTCGCCGCGAGAAGCGTCGACATCATGGCCGGCTCTGTCGGGTCCATGATGACGCCCCTCAGCCCCGCGGCCACCATCATCGCGAGGTACGTGCGATTCAGGAGGTGGCGCTTGGGCAGACCGAAGCTCACGTTGGAGAGCCCGCAGATCGAGCCCGCCTCGGGGAACTCGGCGCGCAGCTGTCTTACGGTCTCTATCGCCAGCATCGCCTGTTCCGGATTCGTGGAGATGGGCCTTATGAGCGGGTCGAAGTGGACCTTTGACTCCTGGACGCCTAGATCGGTCAGCTCCTTCAGCAGCTCCCGTGCCGCCTTCAGCCGCCCGTCGATGTCCTCGGGCAGCCCGGAGTCGTCCATCGTGAGCGCCACCACGTCGGCGCCGGCCTCAACGACGATCGGGAGTATCTCCGCCTTGCGCTCGACCTCCCCCGTGATGGAGTTCACGAGCGGCGTCTTCTGCGTGAGGGCGATGGCGCCTTTTAAGGCCGCGCCGCTGGCCGTGTCTATACAGAGCGGCAGGTCCACCTCGGACTGCACCGTCTCGACCAACCATTTGAGGTCGTCGGCCTCTTCCTGGACGCTCGTGCCCGCGTTGACGTCGATGTGTGTGGCGCCAGCAGCGGCCTGCTTGGAGGCCTCTTTACGCACGAACGCCTCGTCACGCTCCGCCACGGCGCGGCGTATTCTCTTGCGGCTCGTGTTGAGCCTCTCGCCGACGATCAGCAACTCTCACCCCTCCTCACTGGTCCGCATCAGTCAGAGCCTTCTCCAGCCGGTCCAAACGGTTGGTGACGACCGCGTCGCACCCCAAGCCGACAAGCTCGGCCAGGCGCTGTTTTTCGTCGCTGAAGCAGGCGCAGGCCCTAAGGCCGGCCTCGGCGGCGCCAGCGATGAGCGCGCGGTCGCACATCTCGTCGACGGGTTCGATCAGCTTGGCCCCGAGCTTCTTCGATTTCTCCACGAGGAGCCAGCCGTCGATGGGCCGCTCGAGGACGAGGAAGCCCGCGGCAGGCAGCTTCCAGGAGATCATCTCGGCGAGCGCCTGCGAGTCAGTGCAGCCGATCCAGGTCTCTGCGCCCTTCGGACGCCCGGCGAGGGCCTTACGGACGACTTCCAGGAAACTGGCCGAGGGCCGCCTCGCCGCGATCGCTACCGAAACGCCGCAGTCGCCCGCGGCCGCAAGCGCCTCGTCGAGCGTCGGCACGCGCACGCCCTTGAACTCGTCCGAGAACCAGGCGCCGGCGTCGAGTTCCTTGATCTCCGCGAGCTTCAGCCGGTTGACGGCCCGGTTGACTCCCGAGATTCGCTCGAGGCGCGGCTCGGCCGAGAGAACCGCCGTATCGTCGCGCGTCACGCGGACATCGATCCGGACCACGTCAGCGCCCGCCTTGACGGCCGCCTCGATGGCGGGGACTGTGTTCTCGGGGGCCTCTCGCGCGGCGCCCCTGAATGCAACCTTCAGGACTTCAGCCACGTTTTTCCCATCTGAGAAGCTCGGCCACCTCCGAGAGCGTGCTGCCCCTGCGGATCTCCTCGCGGAGGCGGTTCTCCTTTTCCAAGACGTCCATTGCCCGATTGACGTACTCGGACGCCCGTGCCGCCTCGACCACGACGACACCGTCGTCGTCACCCAGTATCAGATCGCCGGGCGAAACGCGCTTCCCCGCGAGCGTGACGGGGACGTTCAGCTCTCCGAAGCCCTTGGGCTCGCCGGCGTTCGGGCAGACGTGCCGCGCGAATGCAGGGAAGCCCAGCTCCCGGATCTCGCCCGAGTCCCGAATGGCGCCGTCGATGACCACGCCGGCGAGGCCGCGCTGTATGGAACTCTCGGTGGCGAGCTCCCCCCAAACGGCCGGGGGGACTCCCCCGGCGTCGATGACGACGATCTCGCCGGGCCCGGCGACCTCGATGGCCTGGACGGGCTTGGCCCAGTCGCCCGGATAGGTGCGCGCAGTGACCGCGCGGCCGAACATCCTGAGACCCGGGCGTATCGGTCTGATGCCCTCGAGCACGCCTCCGCGGTGGAGCGCATCGGACAGGTTGGCCGTTGATATCTTCGAGAGTATCTCGCCAATCTGCTCGTCGGTGACGCGCCGGAAGAGCTCCGTCTCCACGGGCTTCCCGGTGGCGATGGCCCGCTTGATGTCGCGGGTCGCCTTCTCAGCGTCGACGGCCTTGATGACGGCGCCGCCGACGATCACGACGGATGCGCCGGCCTCGACCGCCTTCGGGGCGGTCTCGGAGTTGATTCCCCCAGCGACCGACAGGGGCAACCCCGTTATCTCAGAGAGGGCTCTCAGCCTTTCGAAGGGGTTGCCGCCGCGCATCTGGTCGTCGATGGGGCAGTGAACGGAGAGGTGGTCGACGCCGATCTCCTCGGCGAACTTTGCCACGCGCTCGACGTCGTTAACACCGAGGAGATCGACCCCCACGCGAATGCCGTAGTTGAGACCCGCCTCGGCGCACTCGGCGAGGGTGGATTCTGAAGCGACGCCCAGGACCATCGCTGCGTTCGCTCCGGCCTTCGCGGCGGCCTCCATCTCGGCGCGGCCGGCGTCCATTGTCTTGAGATCGGCCACGATCTCAATCTGAGGGAACTCGGCCCGGAGCTGACGGACGGAGTCGAGCCCCTCGCTCTTGATGAGCGGGGTACCGGCTTCGAGGATGTCGGCGCCGCCCTTCACTGCCTCGCGGGCGGCGGCGAGGGCGCGGCTCAACTCCAGGAAGTCGAGCGCAACCTGCAGCTTCGCACAGTCGGGCTTGGTCTCAGCAGGCATGTTTCAGGCCTTCTCCGGCGTCCATTCGGCCGAGCTTCTGTCCGATTCCCACACCCGCACACTTGAGACGCTCGCGCTCTCCGGCATCTGGCCGGCCATGCCGTCGGCGATGACGGTGGCGATGTTCTCCGTGGTCGGGTTGACGCCGCCCTCGCCGAACGCAGGGACGTCGTCGTTCAGGTGTTTGTGATCGAAGTCGTCGAGGAGCTTCCTCAGCGCTGCTTTCAGGTCGGCGAAGTCCATGACCATGCCGAGCTTGTCGAGCCGCGCCGAGCGAACCGAAACCTCGACCCTCCAGTTGTGGCCGTGGAGGGCCTCGCACTTGCCTCGATAACCGCGGAGGCTGTGCGCGGCGCTGAAAGTCTCCTCCACGTGCAGTTCGTACACGGCGTCGGTCCTCGGAGTTCCTACGGGCTGTCTGGATTCAAGTGTACCCCATTGACCGGCGGTGTCAATCGCAATTGGACGCCAGGGGGGCCTCTGCGAGCGCATCGGGGTCGTCCGACTCGAGAAGGGAGTAGGCGCATGGCAGCACCATGAGCGTCGGAAGTGTCGCCGTGGAGAGCCCGAAGATCAGGTTCACCACCAGCGGCCGCTAGATAGCGGCGCCGCCGCTCATGTCGAGCACCATTGGCAAGTCCCCCCGGGATCATCAGGATGGCGGCGGGGGCCGTTGGAAAATCTCATCGAAGGCCTTCACGGAACCGGCTCCACTGGTGCAGCTTCAGGGGTGGCCGGCTCAACCGTCACTTGCTGGTCTTTGGCTGTCTCTGGCGGCGTGAAAGTGCCGGCGGCGCGCTCGATCTGGGCCGCCGCCACCATGTGCTCGAAAACCGCCTGGTAGTAGCTGCGCCTGGCGTTGGCCAGCTCAGCCTGGGCATCGAAGACGACAAGCTGCTTGACCTGACCCGCCTGGAAACGGATCTCCGCGAGTTCGTACGCTCGCGCCGCCTCGGCCACCGATTCCTTCTGAGCGTCGACCAGATCATTCGCGGTGCTGAGAGAGAGCAGAGCCTGATGGACGTCGAGCCTCACATCGCGGCCACGCGACTCGAACTGCGCGCGTGCCTGGTCGAGCTTGGCGTTCTCTTCGAGCATCTTGCCGCTGGAGCTTAGCCCGTCGAAGATGGGCACCGTCAGCCTCAGGCCAAAGGTCCAGTCATCCTCGAAGTTGCTGTGGTCGAGAAGATCATGGTCGGTGCCTCCGCCGATGGTGGCATCGAAGGTGAGTTGCGGCTTGCGCTCGGCGCGGGCGAGCTGAACCATTACCTCCGTTCCGCGGACCATGATTGCGGCCACCTTGAGAGCGGCGCGGTGCTGGAGCGCATCCGAGTGAAGGCTGGACTCGTCAACGATCAGCTTCCTGTGCTCGAGGCCGTCTGTGAGCACTGTGCGCGTTCCCGGCGGAAGGCCGAGGGCCCTAGCGAAGGTGGAGCGCGCAAGTTCGAGCGAGTTGCGGGCCCTCACCAGATCCGTCTCAGCGGCGCGGCTTCGCACTCGGGCCCTCAGCACCTCGAAGTCCGTGGCGACCCCGGCGCCACGCTGGTCGATGGCATCCTTGAGGTGCCTCTTGGTGAGCCCGGAAGACACCTGGGCCACCTTCACGAGCTCACGCTCCATGAGAACGCGGTAGTAGGCGCTCTTCAACGCGAAGACCACGTCTTCGGTCACGTCCTCGATCTGCGCGAGCGCCAGATCCCTGCCGATCCTGGCTGCGCGAATGGACGCCCGCCCGCGCCCGCCAAGGTAGATGGCCTGGCTCAGAACGAGATCGGCGCGGTAGAAGTCGGTGGTCGCGGCGCGCCCCGGCAGGGAACCGCTGAAGGCCGAGCCGAAGGACGAGCCTCCGAAGAGGTGGCCGTAGGTCTGGCGGCTGAAGGAGCTCTGCAGCGACAGCTTCGGCAGCGCTATGGACCTAGCGGCGATGATCTGGCCCTCGACGGCCTCGAGGTCGAACCTGGATATCTTCACGAGGTCCGCTTGCTTGAGGGCGAGCGCGACGGCCTCGTCTACGGACAGCCTGAGAGGGGAAGACGGCTCTTCGGGGGAGGCCGACCCCAGCGCCACCACGGCGACCAGGGCGAGGATCATCGAAGAGGGTCTCACTTCTTCTGCTCCTTGGAGGGGCTGTCGGGGGCAGGGCCCCTCTCGAGAGGCCCGATGAAGATCTCTCTGACAAGGGCACTCATCCTGGTCGGGTCGCAGAGCTCGGGGCAGACCCGAAGACGGATCATCAGGCCGTGGATGCAGGAACTCAGAGCGAGGGCAAGCTCCTGATGGCTGAAGCCCCTGAAAGTCGCCTCGCCCGACGCCTCCCGCATCAGGTCGGCGGCGACGCCGCAGTACATCTCAATGTTCGCCCTCAGCCGTTCGAGGACGCGCTGCGTGAGCTCGGAAGAGGGGTCGGAAAGGAGGCCGATGACCAGGCGGCTCAACCGGTCACGCTCGGCGCTCACCCAGCTGTTGATGTCGATCAGAGCTCGGATCTTCTCGATGGCAGGGGAGTCGCTCGCGGCCACCAGGCCAAGCTGCTCCCCGATCCGGCCGTGCTCGCGCTCGATGACGCCGATAAGGAGCTCGTCCTTGGAGTCGAAGTACCAGTAGACCGTGCCCTTGGAGACGCCCGCCTTGCGTGCGATCTGGTCAATAGAGACGTGGTAGTAGTCGCGGGAACTGAACAGGTCCAGGGCCGCATCAAGGAGATCGTTGCGGCGCCTCCGCTTGAGCTCGTCATCGCCCTCGCTGGTGGCCTTGCGTGCGCGTTCAGCCATGGCCTCTCCCTCTGAGGCTGACTGACCGACCGGTCAGTCAGTACAACTGTACCACCGGCCCGGAGAGCGGTCAAGCTGGTTTTTGGTTCATGCGTGTTTCGTGCCGCCAGTTGGGCCGGCCGCAGCTCGGAGGGATTGACACTCAATGGGCGAGGAGTAGAATGTGCTCCGCCGCAAGCGGATACTGAGAGGAGGCGGGTATGGCGAACGAGACGGTCTTCAGGCGCTACGAGAAGAATCCCATCATAGGGCCGGAGTTCGTGCCCGGCGCCAACAGCATCTTCAATTCCGCAGTGATGCCCTATGGCGACCGCTACGTCGGGGTCTTCCGCATCGATACCCAGGCCTATCAATCCGAGCTGCATCTGGGCTGGTCTGACGACGGGCTCGACTGGGAAATCGAGCCGGAGCGGCTCCGCATCCCCTGGGACGACCCGGAGATGGCGGCCGACGACGGCCTCGGCTACGACCCGCGCCTCCAGAAGATCGACGACACCTACTATGTCTCGTGGTGCGCCGAATACCACGGACCGACGATCGGCATAGCCGAGACCAGAGATTTCAAGAGCTTCCGGCGCATCTGCAACGCGGTCCCGCCCTACAACCGCAATGCGGTGCTCTTCCCGCGGAAGGTCGACGGCAAGTTCGCGATGCTCCACAGGCCCTCGGACAGGGGCCACACTCCTTTCGGCGACACGTTCTATGCCACGAGCCCGGACCTCGTCTACTGGGGTCGGCACCGTTTCGTGATGGGGCCGAGAGGAGGCTGGCAGTCGACGAAGGTCGGCCCCGGCCCCGCGCCCATCGAGATGGACAACTGCTGGCTCCTGATCTACCACGGTGTCAGGACGACGTGCAACGGTTTCGTCTACTACGCGGGAGGAGCGCTGCTTGACCTCGAGAAGCCGTGGGAAGTGCTCTACAGAACCAGGCGCTATCTTCTGGCTCCAACGGAGCTATACGAGACAATGGGGGACGTTCCGAACGTAGTCTTTCCAGTGGCGGCCCTCATCGACGAGAAGAAGAACGAGATGACTCTTTACTACGGTTGTGCAGACACGTGCATAGGCGTGGCCTACGCCGACATGGACGAGCTGTTGGATTTCATAAAGAAGAACTCATTCTGAGGAAGGCCGGCTCAGCCAACGAAAGCGGCGTAGATTCTGGCCAGCTGATCGGCCTGCCGCCGAAGCGCCGTGCCGCACTCCACGATCACCTCGGGCTTGAGGCCAAGGACAGCCGCGGCCTTCGGCGCCAGCTCGGCTCGGAAGCGGTAAGGGCCTGCGAAACCCAGTCCGACGCGAGCGCTCACTACGTCGGCCACGTGGACTATGGCCGCCGACCACGTGTGCTCCCCCGCTAACGCGGGATCGTGGTGATAGCGTAGCGCAGCCAGTTGGTCAGCCTGCAAGTGCCAGTGTCTGCCGATCAAGTCACCCGCCTCCGCGTGTGAAAACGAGAGGTGGGCTTCCTCTATATCGGTGACTCCCAGGTGAGGCACGTGCAGAGGCGCTCTGAAGTCGGGGGCGAGTTCGCGAAGCACTCCGCCCAGCATTACCTTCCCCACGTCGTGGACGAGGCCGGCCACGTACATCTGCTCGGCCGCTCTTCTCTTCATCCCCGCGGCCGTTGCGACGAAGCGTGCCGCGTGCGCGCAGGCTATGGAATGCAGCCACAGGCCGGTCCCCTCGTAACCGTACCACTCCAGTTTCTGCGCGAGGAGCTTTGAGCCGGTGGCGGCGAAGATCAGCGATCGGATCTGGTCGAGACCGAGGAGGACCACCGCTTCGGTTATTGTCTTGACGTCCTTCTCGCGGGCGTAGAGGGTCGAGTTTGCCACTTGGAGAAGCTTGCCCGCCAGGACCGGGTCCTGCCGGATCACCTTCTCGAAATGGGGTGCCCCTGAGGCGGGGTGCTGAGCTAGGCGTACGAGCTCCTCGAGGATGCCCGACAGGCTGGGGATCTGGGCGACACGCTGGCTGACCTGCTCGGCCACCTCGTCGTGGCCCATGATGGGTGCAGCCGGCAGAGCAGGGAGACCGTCGCCAGGCGCTGGAGGGTCGCTGAAGCTCTTGGTCTTCCCGGGCATATCAGGCTCCGCTATCGGCCTGCCAGATAGCCGTCGGCCATGGCGCGGAAGGCGGCGATGCCCTCGTGCGAGCAGCCCCACGGCCCCTGGTTGCCGGCGTTGATCTCGTAGAGAAAACCGCAGGTGCCGTGCTTCATCGCCATCTGGGCGTGGAAAGAGTTCTCGCCCGTGATCGACGGCCGCGTATGGCCTGACAGGCCCGTCGTCTTGAAGCGCGCGAACTCCTCGATCATCTTCTGCCGCTTCAGGCGCGACTGGTCGCCGAAGTACTCGTCCTTGAGGAAGTAGACGCCGTTGTATGGCGGCTCGACGAAGCTGCCCCAGCCGCAGTAGCAGTGGATGTTGAGCATGAGCTCGGGAGGTGCCGGGTCGAGGAACTCCCAGAGCGAGCGCGCCTCGGTGATATCAGGAAGCTCGCCCTCGGATGCCGCGCCGGCGCTCATCACCTCCTCGCCCTTGGCGTTGAAGTTGTTGTTGCCCATGACAGTGCCGTCGGGGTTAACCAGCGGCAGCACCCAGACGTCGAAGCGCCTGCGATACTCGGCGGCTTCGGGCAGCAGCCCGGTCAGGTACTCCGCGATGCCGCGAGTTCCCCAGACGCCGGGGAACTCTATGGGGTGCTGGCCGCTGAAGCAGACGGCACGTATCTTGCCGTTCGCGTTCAGGCCGTCCGTGATCCTGATGCCGGGGAAACTGCGCCCCTCGCAGGACTCGCCGACCTCCACGTACTCCGAGTGCTCAGGGCACTTCTCGGCCAGGCACTTCAGGAAGTCGGTGGTGTCTGTCAGCGTCGCGGGGACGACGTTCGTGACCGTGACCGGATCATCGTGATGGACCGGCACGGTCGCGCGGATGGACGTCCTGGTGAACTCCACCCGGGGGGCCGGCAGCGCCTTCCAGTGGCCCCAGCGCGTGTACCAGATGTTGCAGGGGGTGTGCCCGATGAGGCCTACCGTTCCAACGTCCTTGACCTCGTCGTGCTCAAGATCGGGATCGCCAACGACCTCGACGAGGACATCGCCTGCTTCTTCGGGCGTTTCGGCGGCGATCCTGAAACAGAAGTAGTAGCAGTAGGTGACCTTGTCTCCGCGTTCTGTGATGATGTAGTGGCGATCGGCGACACGCCTGATCTGCTTGCCGTTCCCGCACTCGAAGTCACTGGTGACGATCATCAGGGGCTCCCGTATATGCTAGTACTGGCCGAACTCATGGGTGGAGTCGACCATCGCCGTGTAGTTGGCGAGGGCCTGGGGGGTCAGCTCGCGCAGGTACGGGCTCGCAGTGGGCGCGACGATGAGAGCGCCGTCCGTGCCGCAGTCGGCGATCAGATTCCTCACCTGCTCGCGGATGTCCTCGGCCGTCGACGAGAAGAGGTCGCCTATCTGGATATTGCCCTTCATGCACATCCGGTTACCGACCTTGGCGCGGAAATCGGCGGCCGTGCAATCTCCCATCGGCGGGGCCTCGACGGGGTGGAGCGCGTCGACGCCGATCTCGAGGAAGCCGTCGAGGGCCCTCAGGACAGGCCCGTGGCAGTGGATCCGCATGATGCGACCCTTGTCGTGCACGAGGCGGACCAGCTCCTTGTCGAAGGGCACGACGAAGTCGTGGAAATCCTGCGGCCCGTGGAGCGGCGGGGTGATGTACTCCTGGCCGTTCGAGGCGATGACGGGGCCGATGCCTGCGTCCATGAGCTTGCCGTAGTAGTCCAGGACACGCTCGTTCATGAGGCCGATGATCTCGATGAGCTCGTCCCTGCGGGTGATCGAGCGGATTGCGAATTCCTCGCTGCCGAAGAGATTCACGACTATGGAGACGGCATCGCTGATTTCGGGGAAAGCAACGCCCTTGTCGCCGAGGATGGAGTCCTGATCGCGCCACTCCGAGACGTCGGGCTCGGGCGAGACGTACGGGATAGAGAGAACCCTTTCCAGGTCCTCGTCCGTCTTGACCCAGTACTTGGTGGTGAGAGAGGGCTGGCCCTTGGCCTGGGTGACCTGCTGGGTGATGGGGCCCTTGGGCGTCTCGATGAGATGCTCGTGCACCGTCTGCGTGTCCGTTTCGCTGACCACGCGGCTCGTGACGGAGTAGGCCGACGGGGCTGTGAGCATCAGCCCCCTGTCGTAGCCCACGAAGGCCACCTGATCACACTTCTCGCGGACCAGATCGATGAGCGGCTTGAAAGACGGGTGCATGCGCTCGCAGAATCGCTTGTTGTAGGGATAGACGCCGCGCACGAAGACGGGCACGCGGTCGGGCTTGCCGCCTCTGTATGCGGTGAGCAGCCTCTCTCTCGGAGTCACCAGTCGCCTCCTGGCCAAAACAGGCCGTCGCTAACGTGAACGGTGAATGTACATGCGGCGTTGATATGTGTCAAGGGCACGGCGGCAATGGTCAAGCGGCGAGTTCGGTTGCGCGGGAGGCCCTGTTGGGCTATCATCTGTGGAGGACGGGCGTGAGGGGCGTGGGAATGGAATGCGAGGACGCCAGAGAGCTCTTCCAGCAGCCTGCCAGCGAGCTCGAGGAGGATCAGCTTGGTGAGCTGGCCGAGCACCTCGAGGGGTGCCGGCGCTGCAAGTTCACACTGCGCAAGGAGCCGACCGCGCGGAGCTACGCAGAGGCCCTCGGCCTGGATCTCGGGCTGAAGGAACCGGTACAGATAAAGAAGGTGCTTATCATTGCCGCACCGGCCGTCATGGTCGTCCTGCTCCTGACCATGGTCCTATACTATTTTGCCACGAAGCCTCCGGAGCCGAAGCAGGTCGTCCCGGGGCCGCTCCAGCACGCCCTGGAGGAGTGTAAGACGCTGGAAGGCGTGCGCGACTGGGCTGTCCTGGCCGAGCTGGAAGTGGGGCCGAGGGCATCAGTTAAACGGATACCCACCTCGGCTGTGCTTGTCCGCGAGATCGCGATCCGTCTCGCGCGGCGATGCGAGACCCCGCCGGAAGCGGAGCGGCTCAGGCGGCTCCTCTTCAAGGCTCTCGGGCGGAGCGTTCCCGAGAGCGAGGTCGAGCCGTCCATGCTCGGCAGCCCTGCGTGGGCGGTTCCCAAGTCGGAGAGGGCGGCTGCCGGCCCGACGCGGGAGGACTGGAAACTCACTGAGGCGCTCGAGTTGGAAAGCTGCTTTCTGTTTGAGAAGGCTGCCGAGGGCCTCGATGCCCTGGCAGCGGGGGCTACAGACCCGACGGTCAAGCGGCGGGCGCAGCTACACGGCCTATACTGCAGGATGCACTTCGCGCAGCTCGACGAGGTCGCGGAGGGGCTCGAGAAGCTCGCAGCGGACCAGGCCGCGACCGACCAGGGCCGGATCGCCAAGCGCCTCGCCGAACTGGCCCGCGCCGCCGCGAGCCGGCGCCCAGGCATAGCCGGGCGCAAGAAGGCCATCAAGCGAGTCCCTGACATGGACTTCGGCCGCGAGGCCGTTGCATCCCTCGACTGGGAGAAGGCGCTCCACGCCTTCGGGGGCGAGGACCAGTCAGGCCCCGCGACCTTCGCCAGGGCCCACGCGACGCGGATGCTGGGCTGCCTGCCGGAAGCGCTGGACGAGTTCGTGGCGGGGAGGAACGTGAGCCGCGACTCCAATCTAGCGTCTCTCTCGGCCGTGGAGGCCGGGCGCCACGAGATGCTCTTCGGGAACTACGACCAGGGGCTTTCGTGGATCACATTCGCAAGGAACCGGTCGAAGAAGCTCTCTCTCTCGGACGCGATAAGCCTGCTCGAGGGCTTCATATACCTCCAGGACTACGACTCCCCGACCGTGGCATCCGGGTGCTTCACGCAGATAACCACGGGCAAGCAGCAGTCGCCGGTAGGGCTCTTTTCGCTCGAGGTGATGATGCCCGAGATGGAGCGGAACAGCCGCGTCAGGACGGGCGAGCGCGGCATCATCATCGACGAGCGGATTTTCACGGCTGACTTCGAGAAGTCGGGGGCGGTCGAGGGCCTCTCGAGGATCGGCTCGGGAGTGAAGCTGACGCGCTCGGCCGAGGCGGCCTTCGAAAGCCGTGCGGGAGTCGCCGTCAGCGGGGGCGCCAAAGCGGGAGGCATTATCGTTTCCAAGAGCTTCACCTCGGAGGAGACGGTCATCGCGGCACATATACGGTTGGAGTCCGAGGTCGAGAAGCTCACCTTTACCGTGCAGACCGAGGACAAGGCCGTCTACAGGACCAGCATCTACGGCATACCCTCGGGCAAGTGGTGCACTATCGTTTTCCCAATGGCGGCCATGAAGCTCAAGTCCGGGACGGGGCGGATCACGGGTAAGGTCGTGACGAAAACGGTGATTGCGATTGCGCCGGCTCCGGGCAAGTACTTGAAGTTCTCCATCGATGACGTCATCGTTCACAACGGTTCCGGATTCCCGCCGGAGCCTGATCCGGATGCGTAGCAGTTGACAGAGCCGCAGGCCCCCGTATACTCGCCACATTCGGTCTTCGCATCGCGGAGAACGCATCTTGGATGACAGGAAGGCTGTGCGTCTCGGGGCGGTCTGGGTGGCGATCGTGGCGCTCGGCCACTTCGCCGGGGACATGTACCCCGGATTCGTCACGCCGCTTCTGCCCTACTTCAAAGAGCGGTTCCACAGCAACTACCTGGCCAACTCGCTGCTGCCGGCCGTCGGGTGTGCGGGGATGGTGCTGCAGCCGGTGTTCGGGGTGCTCTCCGACCGTACCCGCCGGAAACACTTCATCGTCGGCGGCATCGCCTGCTCGGCGGTCTTCTACTCGGTGATGACGGTCCTGCCCAGCCTGCCGCTGGTGGCCATCTGCATATTCCTGGGCGCGACGGGCGTTTCGATGTTCCACCCGCAGTCGGCGGCGCTTGCGGGGCGGCTGCCGGGGGCCGAGACCGGCAGGACCATGGGCTGGTTCATCGCCGGGGGGCAGACGGGAGTCGCAGTGGGGATGCTCGTCGCCCCCCTGATACTCGACCGGCTGCGGCCGGCATCGCTGGTCTGGACTATGCCGCTGGGAATCCTCATTGCCGGGCTGGTGCTGCTGATACCCGTCTCGCCCGGCGGCAGGCCGGCTAGCGAGCGCGATCCCGAGAAACGTCTGCTGGTACAGCTCGCGCGCGCCGGGTGGCCGTTGGCGACGCTGACTGTATTCGTAACGCTGAGAGCGTTCGTCATCAGTTCGGTCTGCTTCGGCGTGCCGCTGATGCTCTACGAGGGCAGGAGCTTGACGCGCTCGGCGTGGCCGGTGGTGATGTTCATGCTGGCGGGGACCGCGGGAGTGATGGCGGGGGCCAGGGCGGCGGCCGTCATCGGCGAGCGGCGATTGCTCGTCTACAGCTCTCTCGTCGGGGCGGGGTGCTTTGCGGGCTTCCTCGGGTTGGAGGGTGCGGCCTCCTATGTGATGCTGGCGGCGTTGGGGGCGGTGCTCTCGTGCTCGGTGCCGCTGCACGTAGTGCTGGGGCAGCGGGCGCTGCCGGATAACGCATCGGCGGCGAGCTCGCTGATGATCGGGGTGGCGTGGGGAGTGGGGGGGTTGCTTCTGCCGCTGATCGGCGGGGCGGCGGACCTCCTGGGCCGGACCGAGCCCGCGCTGGCGGGCGTGCCGGCGCTGCGGGCGACGCTCATGGGAGTGGCGGTCTTCTGCGCGGCGACGGCCGCGCTGGGGCTGTTCGTGCCTGTGGACGGGCCCGGTGAAGCAGCGGGGGCCGGGGAGGCCGCGTAACTCGCACCGTCACTTTTTGTCTTCGGGGAAGTCGAGGACGGTCAGATCCAGCGATTCGGCCTGGCCGGTCTCCTTTAGCCTCTCCTTGACCTTCTCTACGAAAGGCGGACTGGGCCTGGCGCCGAGTTTCTTCACGACGACGAGCTGCTTCCAGGCGCTGTAATACATCTCGGCACCGTAGAAGACGACGGCGTATGTCGCGCGCAGCTCCGGTCGGTCGGGCGATATCTCGATGGCAACCTTCATGGTCTGTATGGCCTCGTCGAGCTTATTCTGCTTGAAGTAGACGCGGGCCAGCACGTGGCGGGCGGCCCAGTTAGTCTTCTTCCGGTCGCGCCGGATGGCCCTGCGGAGGAACTGCTCGGCCTTGGCATGGAGTGCCTGGGCCTTCTCTCCTTCCTCCAGCTCGCCCAGCTTCTCGTATGCCCTCCCCGCGTTCATGATGGCGGCGGCGTGCGTCTTGTCCAGAGCCATCGCGTCCTCGAACTTCCCCAGCGCGTCGGAGAGGCGCCCCTGGTTGAAGTAGGCGAGCCCGAGATTGTTGTGATAGGACGGGTTGTCGAAGTCGAGGCCGAGCGCCTCGGCGAAGTAGTTCTGCGCCGCGAAGTGCTCGCCCATAAGCATATGCTGCAGCCCGCGGGCGTTCTTGATTTCGGCCTGAGTCTGCCTCAAGCGCTCGGCGGGAGGGACTTCGGTCGTGGAGAACATGGCCTTCTTGTTCTTCTTGAAATACTCCCACGCCTCTTCGACGTCGCCGGGGAAGTCGTCAATGCCGGTTTGCTCCTTGATGGCGATGAGCGAGTAGTAACGTACTTCGGAATCGACATCTCCCAGGCTGCGGATTAGGGCAGGCAACACCTCCTGTAGGTCCGGACCGGTGCGCCTCAGCTGCAGCGACCGCGCCGCCGCGCGACGCTTTTCGACGTCGCTGGACTCCAGCATCTCGATGAACACTCTCGCCTCTTTAGTTACCCTCTGCGTCTGACAGCCGGGGAGAAGCGCGAGGGCCGCAAGAGCGAGCATCGTCGCAGCGGAGCTTGTCTTCACTAGCCATCTCCTTACGGGACTAGTAGCGGTCCCATCCCCCTTGCACAAGGGACGGCCGGGCGGGCCGGCCCTTCAATCTGCCTACTCATAGCGCAACGCCTCTATCGGGTCAAGCTTCGCGGCACTGTAAGCGGGATAGGTGCCGAAGGCCACTCCGTCGGCTAGGGAAAAGGCCATTGCGACGACCATCGCCCAAGCGCTCAGAATCGTCTTCCATCCGGTGATCGCCGCGACCCACCATGTGAAGACGATTCCCGCGAAGAGCCCGAGCACGCCGCCGAAGAGGCATATTGCAAGGGCCTCAAGTATGAACTGCCTGAGGATGTCGGTCTGATTGGCGCCGACGGCACGACGGATGCCGATTTCGCGACGACGCTCCGTGACGTTGGCCAGCATGATGTTCATGATCCCGATGCCGCCTACGACCAGGGATATCCCGGCGAAGATGAGCAGCGTCCACTCGAATATCTCTTCGCTCTTCTGGCGCTGGCGGACAAGATCGAGGGCCACGGTGACATCGAAGTCGCGGTTCTCTGACTCAACGTCGACCATGTTGTGCGAGCGCAGATAGTGCGCACGGATCAGGCGGGCTGCCTCGTGAAGCCGGGATGGCTCCGAGATGCGGAAGATCACCTCATCGATCTCGTCCGACAGGGTCCGCCGAGGCGTGCGGTCGAGGCTGCATGAGAGGGGGATGTAGACCGTTCGGTTCAACTCGCTGATATCGACGACCTCGTATTTCTTCTCGGTCGTCTCCTTCGATCGCATAACGCCGACGAGGCGGTACGGCTCATGGTCGATATACAGGTTCTGTCCGACGGCCTGCTCGAAGGGAAAAAGCTCGTCCCTGAGCGCCTCCTCGATAACGCAAACGCGCAGGTTGCGCTTCTGGTCGTCGGCCGAGAGGAACCGCCCCTCGCGAAGCCTGAACTGCTTCACCTCCAAATAGGAGGGGGTCGTGCCCACGACCGGGCACGTCACCTTCCGGTCGCCCGAACGGACATTGACGTCAAGCCCCTTGACGGGGGCGTGGAGCTCGATGAAATCCATTTCCGCCGCGAGGAAGTCGGCGTCGGCGATCGTCAGACCTCTCGATGTCTTGCGCGCGGCCTTGATTCGCTCCTGGTCGCCTTCGAAATCGCGTGACTGAACCATGACGTTGTCGGCGCCCATCGCAGCGAGCTGCTTCATGAACTCGGACTTGGCTCCCTCGCTGACGGATATCACGGCAACGACGCTCGCAACGCCGAAGATGATTCCCAACATAGAAAGGGCCGCGCGCACCTTCAGGCCGAACATACCCCTGATCGCCACTCTGAACGCCTCGATCCAGCTCACGACCCGCCCTCCCCGCGTCCCTTGGGGTTGGCAACGGTCTCCTCGTCGAGGATCCTGCCATCCTGGATGTGGATGATGCGAGTGGCGTATTCGGCCATATCGCGGTCGTGGGTCACCTGGACTATCGTCCGGCCCTCGGCGTTCAACTCGGCGAAGACGCCCATGATCTGTGTGCCCGTCTCGGAGTCAAGGTTGCCCGTTGGCTCGTCGGCGAATATCACTGCCGGGCGGTTGACCAAGGCCCTGGCTATGGCGACGCGCTGATCTTCGCCGCCGGAGAGCTCGGTGGGCAGGTGCGTGAGCCTGTGGCCGAGCCCAAGACGCTCGAGCACCTCCGTCGCCAGGCGAGACCGCGTGGCCAGGTCGACGCCTGCGTATACCAGGGGCAGGGCCACGTTATGGACGATGTCCTCGTTCGTCAGCAGATTGAACTTCTGGAAGACGAACCCGAGCTTGCGGCTGCGTATCTCCGAGAGTTCGCTGTCGGTGAGGTCCTCCACTTCGATGCCGTCAAGCACATAGCGCCCGCCCGTGGGCTTGTGGAGGCAACCCAGAACGTGCAGGAGGGTGCTCTTACCCGAGCCCGACGGCCCCATGATTGAGATGAACTCGCCTCTTCGGACGTCGAGTGTTACATCGCGCAGCGCCTCGACGGAGGCATCGCCCCTGCCGTACGTCTTCTCAAGGTCGCGCGACTCGATGATGATGTCGTTATCTGGCACCGTACGCGGCGAGGTCCGCAACGACCGTGTCGCCCTCCCTTAACCCAGACGTAATGTGAACCATCTCAGTTGTCGTCGAACCAAGCTCCACCTTGGTCCTCTCGGTGGAGCCGCCCTTCCAGAGAAGGCAGTAAGGCCCGTCCTCCGCGTGCTCCACCGCAGCACGGGGCACGGCCAGGGCGTTCTCGATCTCGCTGGTAATGATCGACACCTCCGCACTGTACCCGAGCCTCACGCGCGGGTCGTTGTCCGCGAGCTCCACGGTGACCTCCACCACCTTCACGCCGGCCTCTCCGCTTCGTGCGAGGGCCAGCGGACCGAGCATCTCGTTCTTGTCAGCCGCCGCCTGGCCGATCTCCGCGACCTTGCCGGCTAGTACCTCTGTTGGCTCGGCTACCAGCCTCACCCGCGCCGGGGCGCCCAACTTCACCTTGCGGAGATCCACCTCGTTTATCAGTATCTTCACCATCAGGGCGCTGGTGTCGGCGATCTTCAGAAGATCCCAGCCTCTGCGGCGGCTTTCGCCCACTCTGATTGGGGAGAGATCCGAAGAGCCCTTCCACACGTTCACGAAGACTACTCGCCCAGGGACGGGGGCCTTGACATCGCACTTGGTGAGCTGCTCGCGCCGTCGCTTGAGGTCCCGCTCCGAGTTGCTGAGCCGCACCTGCCTGACGGCGAGCTCCTTCTCGGCGATCACGATATTCGAGCGAGCGTTGAAGGCGGTCTCTTCGAGCGCGAGCCTTGCTTTCTCGAGCTGCGCCCGGGCCAACTCAAGATTCAGCTTTTCGGCTCCCTTGCTCTTGATGGAGTAGACGATGCGGGCCTGCTCTCGCTTTGCATGAGTGTTGAGGAAGGTCAGCTTCTTCTGCTTGAGGACCAGCTCCGACAGGAGGCCCTTGTCGTACAGCGTCTTAGCAGAAGCGTACTCGGTTGACGCCCCCTCGGCCTCCAACTCCGCCAGCTTGAGCTCGAGGGCCGCCTGTGCCTTTTCGTCAGGCAGCGGCTTCGCCTCCAGCTCGGCAAGACTGCTCGTCGCGTCCTCGACCGCGAGCTTGGCCACCTCGATCTGCAGCCTAGTCTTCTCGATGACGATCTGCAGATCGTCATCGGCCTTCTTGAGCTCATTGCGCACCGGGACCATGCGCTCTTCACGGTCCTCAATGGCCTCGATGATGTCATCCCTACTCATCTTCACGATGACATCGCCGACGTTGACCTCGGTTCCCTCCTCTATCATCCACGTAATCTCCCCCGAAACGGGGGAGTCAACCTTGGTCACGTTCTTAGCTTCGACGCGCCCGATCTCCGTCAGCGTCTGCTCGATCCGCCGCTTCTCGACGCGGTGCAGACCGGGAGGCGCCTTGCCGTTGGAGTGACCTGCCAAGAAGAAGAGCGCCAACACAGCGATCACGGTCCCCGCAACGGTTAGCCGGACCGCCAGGCGCCGGGTGGCGCGCGCGACCGCCGTCTCGAGCGTGCTGGGCTGCTCGTCAGTCTGCGTCCCGGCCATCCCGGTCGACTACTCCTCTTGGAGGATAACGAGATCTGCCTCGTCGAGTCCCGACGTGACCTCGACATACACTTCGCCGCGACGGCCCACAGTGACCTTCCTCTCCGCGATCGCTCCGTTCAACAGCACCTCGACAGTATCAGTTCCATCGGAACGCTTGATCGCCGAGGTGGGCACATAGAGGGCGCTCTCGTTCCGGTAGATCACGATCTCGGCATTGGCCCTCAGGCCGGGCATGAGGTTGATGTCGACCTCCTCGAGGGCCATATCGACGTCGAAGACCTGGCGTTCTGCTTCTCCGATCTTGTCCCGGGTGCGCTCGCCGAAGTCGGCGTGGGCGTCCTTCCCCAGGGGGGCCGTCCGGGTGACAGTGCCCTTGAGCACACGGCCCGGCAAGTACGGCAGGCGTGCCCTTACCTCCTGGCCCTCCTTGACGAGAGGGACATCGTCCTCGGCCACCTTCCCGGTCAGGTTCATCTTCCTGATGGTCGGAATGGTGATGAGGCGGGCGTACTCCCAGGCCCAGTCGCCCTGGCGCCACTTGCGCCTGTGCCAGCGTCCACGCTGCCCGACCTGGACGATGCCCGAAACCGGAGCGGCGACCGCGGACTTCTTGATGTTGCCGCGCTCCTCATCCACATCGCGCCTCTTCCGTTCCTCGGCGAGGCGAGCCTTCTCGACCTGCGACTTGGTCAGCTCACCGAGGCTGTCGAGGTGCTTGCGCGCGCGCTCGAGTTCTATATCGGCTATCCTCACCTTCAGTGCCGCGTCCTCCCGCCTGCTCTCAGTGCTGCCGGCGGAGACCGTGGCGAAGCGGGCCTTCGCTTTCTCGAGGGAGCTTGTGGACTGGACGAGTTCGAGGCGCTTCTTCTCCACCTCCTGGGCCGATACTAGGCCCTTCCTCGCAAGAATCTCAAGGATGCCGAGCTCCTCGGTCCGATTCTTCACGATTATCTCGGCGCTGCTCAAGTTGCGCTCGGAGTCGAGGGTTTCCTCTGCGGACGGGCCGGCCTCGACCTCGTCCCTGCGCAGCGTGGCCAGGCGAAGTTCCACCCCCGCCCCCTTGATGGCTAGCTTGGCGGAGTTGATTCTCTGGGCGACCGACTCCTCGACCTTGATGCGGTTGGCCTCGAGCTCGCGCAGCTCCGACTCACCGGCCTCTATTGCGTCGTTGATCGTATCGGTGTTCATCTCGACGATGATGGTGCCCGCTTCGACATGCTCTCCAGCATGGTGGATGCGAAGGAGCTCCCCACTGAAGGGCGATATGACCGAGTGCTTCGCGGCCGCCTGGAGCTCGCCCTCGGTCTTGAGGGCCACCTCGAAGACACCGCGTCGGGCCTCAAATGTCGTGACGATGGCTTGTCGGGTCCTCATCGCCACGGAGGTGGCGGCAGCGGCGATCATCACGACGCCAACTGCCAGACCTGTCTTCCAGTGTCGCGACATCAGCCCCTACCTCAACAGGACTCTTTGGCCTGCCGAGAGCCCCTTCGTGACCACGACCGTGTTCTCAACCCACGCCCCGAGCTCGACCGGCTGCCGCCTCACCTTGCTGTCGTCAAGCACGTAGACGTAAGGCGCGCCGTGATCCCGCTGGACCACCCTCGCATCGATGGTGATCGCGTCATCGATCCTGTAGAGAGGAACTGTCACGTGGGCCTGGAAGCCCAGCTTCAGTCGCGCGTCCGACTTGAGAATCTCGGCTTCGAAGTCGAAGACGCGCAGCCCGGAAAGCCCCTGTTTCTTCTGGTCGGCGTCGCTCAGCTCCGCGTTCTTGTCCCTCGCCCAGTTGTCGATCCAGATGACCTTGGCCTTGAACGTCTCCCCCGGGATGGGATCGACGGTCACCTCGACGATGTCCCCCATCTCGAGATGGCGGACGTCGTTCTCGGACACGTAGCTGCGGACCTTCATGGCGTTCAGGTCCGGCAGGTTCACGATGCCGACGCCCCTCCAGACGCGGCTGCCTTCCTCCATCTGCCTGCCGCGGTGCCCTTGGACGTGGACGACGACGCCGTCACGGGGGGCCTTTATGCGCCGACTCTCAATGTCCTTGCGGTTGTCTTCGAGACGCCTGCTGGCGCGGCGGAGACGCTCTTTCGCCCAGTCGAGGCTCTGCTGCAGCCCGGTGAGAGTAGCGGCCGATTCCTGCTTGACGAGGGCAAGATTGATCCGGGCCCGCTTGAGGGCGGTGCGGGAACGTCCGAGCTCGTAGCTGTCAGCGCCGTCGGCGACCTTCTTGAGCTTGATCTCGGAAAGCTCCATCCTGGCGCCTGCGATAAGGCTGCCGATCCGCTTCGAGTCGGCCTCGGCCTCGGTGGCGAAGCCCTTCTTAAGGAGGGTCCGGGTCTCGCGGTGGTCGCTCTCTGCGGATTCGGCGAGGGCCTTGGAACTCTTGAAATCAGCCTTGGCCTCGGCGAGCGCCTCGGGCGTAGGTGCATCCTCGAGTTCGCGGAGCTTGACCTTCGCAACCTGCACCTCGGCCTCCTTGCGCTCAACCTGGAGCGCGCTGCGTCGGCGCTCGATCTCGAGGTTGGCCTCTAGTTCCTTTACCTCGCGCTTGAGGGTGTCGAGGTCGCGCTTCAGGTCGCGGGCACGTTTTAACTGGTCCCTGGCCTCCAGACGGACGATGATGTCGCCCTTCTTGGCGAGTTCCCCGTTGGGATGAAGCCACTCGATGCGGCCACGGGCCGGGCTGGCCACGGAGAACTCGTTCAGCGCCTTGATCTGCCCCTCGGCGGAGGCCGTGATGGTAAAGGGCCCCCGCACGGCAACGGAGCAATTGCGGGGGCTATCCTCGTCGGGATCTCCGCAGCCCAGCAGCGCCAGTAGAGGCACTGAGAGTAACGCGGCCCGCTGAAGGCTCATTCTGGTCGTCTCCGCCTCTTCGGCTTGGTCCTGCCGGAGATTCACCCACCTGGAAGCATTATATGCGGAGAGAGGTGCAATTGTCAATGCGACGCGTCCCTGCCATCGCCGCCGCGGGGCGAGACGATCTGCCGGGGACTCCTGAATAGGAACATCTGGTCGGTGTTCTCGGCGCACCTGCGACAGCGCTTCTCGCCGCGCGACCGGCGCGCGCGGCACACCTTGCGCGCGATGGCGTAGCCCTGGGCGGGGCAGTCGATAAGGTCCTCGGAGTCATCGGGCACTGCGTTGCGTTCTCCTAGAGCCCGAGCGGACGGGCGATGCCGCGCATGGCCTCAAGAGCAATGCTGAGGAACTCGTCGCGTTCGAGCCCGAGCTCTTCGCAGATTGCCATGCCTTCGCGGCTGGCGCCCGCAGCGAAGCGCTTCTCCTTCCACCTCTTCTTGAGCGATTTCACCTTGGTGCTCGCTAGGGACTTGTCCGGCCTGACGAGCGCGCAGGCGACTATGAAACCGGTCACGGGGTCCGTGCAGCAGATGGCCCTGGCGAGCTCGGAGTCGCGCGGGGCCTTGTCGTTGTGAGCCTTCACTGCATCGATGATCGCGGTCTCCACCCCCTTCGACTCGAGTATCGCCGCGGTCTTGATCGAGTGCATGTCGGGGTCGTTCTCCGTCTCGACGTAGTCGAGGTCGTGGAGCAGGCCGACGAGGCCCCACTGCTCGACGTCCCCGCCGAGCCGCTCGGCGAGAGCGCGCATAACCGCCTCGCAGGCGTAGACGTGCTTCCGCAGGTTGCCGTCGGGGATCATCGAGCACACCAAGTCGTCAGCGGCTGCGCGGTCCATCTTCGTCTCCCAATAGCGGCGTCAGTTGATTATCCTCGGCATGGATAGGTCCATCATCGTCTTGAGGCCCGCGGCGCCCGCGACGACGCGCGGCACGGCGTTAACGACCGCGGCGGCGGTGGCGAAGTCTCCCGCCGTGCCCCCCACGACGCGGACCGTCATCGGCGGGCTGCCCTCGACCCTCACCTCGTCGTGAGGATCCTCGCAGCCCACGTACATGCGCAGGTCGAGGGAGATGACCGTCTTGCCGCCCGCGGTTCCCTTGCCCGTGTTCCTGATCCCGGTCACCTGTCCCCGCTGGATCTCGAAGTACTCGGTCTCGTGGGGCTTGTCGGCAACCATGGGCTGGAGATCCTCAGTGACCTCGTCGAGCTTCCATCCGAGGCCGCGCGCGATGAACTCAATCGACTCGCGCAGCCCCCGGTGGCCGATCTTGTCCTCGGCCTTCAGCTTGTTGAAGCGTTCCACGCTGATGCCCGCCCCGACCTTCGCCTGAAGCGGCTTCCGTCGGGTGGCGGCGTCGACGAAGCGTTCGACATGAACCGATTCGACGGAGTCGCAGACTCCGGTAACGAAGACGGGCAGGGAGTCCATGACGAAGCCCGGATTGACCCCGGTGCCGAGGACGGTGACGCCAGCGGCCTTCGCCTTGGCGTCGAGGTCGTCGAAGATGTTAGGGCTGCGAAGGTCGGGGAGCAGGAGCTCCTCGGTGGAGCTCGCCACGTGGACGCCGTTAGCGATGCACAGCTCTAGCTGACCGGCGACCGATCTGACGAAGGAGCTGGTCGTGTGAAGCGCGCAGCCCCCGGCGGCTCCCTTCAGCACGGCCTGAGCGTCGTCGGAGACCGCGACCCCTGTCTTTCCGCATTCGACGATCTCACCCACATCCCGGCCAACCATGCCGGGGTCGATGTCGATGGCGCCGACGAGCTCCAGCGATTCCTTGCCGAGCGCCAATCTGGCCGTCGCCTGCCCTATGGGCCCGAGGCCGTACTGGACTACCTTAATCTTCTCCATCCCGCGGTTCCTCCCGAGGTCGAATGACCGGCCGGACCGGATTCTACCGCTACGCCGGGTCGCGCGCGAGCGACATGACCCTTGCCGCGAGCGCCCGAATCGAGTCGATCAGCGGCACTGCCAGAGCACCGTCGGAGATCGCCAGTGGCACCTCGGTGCAGCCGGCGATAATGAGCTGTGCGCCCCGGTCGGCAAGCTCGCCCGCGGCAGGGAGCAGCGCTGCCGTCGCCTCGGCAATCCTGCCCGCCTTCACGTCGGCAATGGCGGCCGAGACGGTCTCCTGTATGTTGGGCGGCGGGACGATGATCTCGATATCTTCTCCGCTGGCCTTCTGGTAGAGGCCCGCCTGGATCGTGCCGGCGCTGGCAAGCAGACCCGCCGCACGAAGCCCGGGGACGCGACGGCTGCATTCGTAGATGGTGGACTCTATGATGCTCGGGAAGAGGACGTCATTCCCCGTGGCCGCGCGCACCTGCCGGTACCACGCGTGGGCCGTGTTGCACGGTATCGCCAGTATGTCCGCCCCCGCGGCTGTCAGGCCCCGGGCGGTCCGGATGAGTTCAGGCGCGGGGTCCTCGCCATCGCCCAGCAGCGCGTCGGCGCGGTTGGGTATGCTGCAGTTGTTGTCCAGGATGACGCGCAGGTGCTCCTGGTCGGTCTCGGCCGGGTCGAGCTCGAGCAGTATCCTGCAGAACTCGATGGCGGCAGCCGGACCCATGCCGCCTATGACGCCGATCACGTGCGGGCCGCCTTGCGTCACGTCATATCTCCCTCAGCAGCTCGCGGATCTTCCACGCGTAGTGAGGGATAGCTATTTCCGGCTCAGGGATCTCTTGGTGCCACTTCTTCTCCCACTCGAAGGAGAGGAACCCGTCGAAGCCGTCCTCCTGGAGCTGCCTCAGTATCTTGACGAGCGGCATATCACCCGCTCCCAGCAGCACGATGTTGCGCTTGCCTTCGCCGACTGTGTCGGTGAACGCGTCCTTCACGTGGCAGTACCCCGTGCGGTCCTTGAGGAGAGATGCCGTCTTGGCCAAAGGCTCGTTGCCTATGTTGAGGGGATGATGGAGGTCCCAGCAGGCGCAGACGTTGTCGCTCCCCGCGGCGTCCAGCATCCTCACGAGATCCGCAGCCGCGCAGAAGTCGTCGTGGGTCTCCATGGCCACGCGGACACCCGTCCCTTCGGCGTAGTCGCCCAGTTCGGCCAGGCACTCGCCGCCATACGCGATGGCGTCATCCATGGACACCCTTTCGCCGATGCGTCCTCCGAAGAAGCGGACGAACTGAGCGCCAAGCCGCGATGCGACGTCGATGTCCTTCTTCGCCTCGACCACGTTCGAGGTGCGCTCCTCGGCGTCCGCAGATGTGAACCGCGCGTAACCCGCGATCGAGAAGACGCTGGCCCCGGCTGCGGCGAAGGTCTCCTTGGTGTCGTCTATCTCGAGATCGGTGGCCTCGGGCGATATGTGGTTGCCATCGGTGTGACAGCGGAGCTCCACGCCGTCGAAGCCGTACTTGGCGGCGAACTCGGCGATTTCGGCCTCCGACCAGTCGGGACACCCGAGCGTGCTGAATCCCAGCTTCACAGTGTTCTCCTTTCGCCGGCCGTCTCCGGAAGGGCGGATTCTAGCCGTGCGGGGCTGCCCGGTCAACCGGAAGGGCGCGCCGCTACGCCCCCGCTATCCTCGGCATCCGGGTCGGCTCCCGCAGAAGCTCCGCGTTGGCGAAGCGCCTGAGCAGCTCGCTCTTGAGCGCCGCGTGCTCGGGCGACTCCCACAGGTTGTCCGTCTCGCCCGGGTCCTCCTCGAGGTCGAATACCTCGCCGTAATCGTGATTGCGGTAAACGGTGATCTTGTAGCGCCTGTCAACGTAAGTACGGGCGTGGACAAGCGTCGGCTCGTGCCGGTTCTCGACGATGACGTGGTCGCGCGCCGACTCCGCCTCACCCGTCCAGACGCCGAGCTGGCCGACTCCCTGCATCTCACCCGGGACCTGTATCCCGGCGGCGGCGAGCCACGTCGGAGCGAAATCGACGTGGGACTGCAGGGCACCGGACCTCGCGCCCCGTGGCGTGCGGCCCGGCCAGCGGAGAACCATGGGCGTCTTGACCATGTCCTCGTAGTGGAAGCAGCCCTTCGCCACCAGGCCGTGCTGGCCCAGGAAGTGGCCGTGGTCGGTGGTGAAGAGCACGATGGTGTTCTCGGCGATGCCGAGGCGATCGAGGCAGTCCAGCGTCCGGCCGATCTCCCGGTCCATGAAGCTGACCATGCCGTAGTAGACGGCCATGTTTGCGCGCAGCTCGTCCTCGGATATCAGGTGTGAGTGGAAGCCGTGCGGACCGTGGGTCTCGCGGTACATCGAGAAGTCGGGATTCTTCTCCTGCGTCTTGACGAAGTGCGGCGCCATGCGGTCGAACTCGCCAGGCGTCAGCCGGCCGGGCTCCATATCGTCCGGGTCGTACATGGAAGCCCAGGGCTCCGGCACGATATAGGGCGGGTGCGGGTCGTGGTAGCTCGACCAGATGAAGAAGGGCCTGTCGTCGGCGACGGCCTTCTCGATATTGGCGACGGTGCGCTCGCCGGTCCACGTCGTGTAGTGGTACTCCTCGGGGAGCTTCCAGGTGCGCCCGTTCTCGACGTAAGGCCTATCCTTCTGGGCCAGACGCTTTTCGGCGGGGGGCCAGGGGCGGAAGTAGTCGCGCCAGTTTTCGAGTCCCTTCTCCTCCATCCAGATTCCATGGTGTGCGCCGGCGAGCGCCTCGTCGCCGTGGTTGCGCGCGAGCTCCAGGTTGTCGAATCCATAGTAGGGCCCGTGGAAACCGCGCCAGAAGTCCATGTCCCTGAGATTGGGCAAAGACTCGATCGACTCGCTGCCGGGCTTCGACCTCACCGGCTGGAAGTGGGCCTTGCCCACGAGGGCCGTCGCGTACCCCTCGCGCGCGAAAGTACCGCTGACGGTGGGAACGTCCTCGGGGAGCTTCACGCCTATCGTCCAGCAGTGGTGCCAGGCGGGGTACATCCCCGTGATGATGCTCGCACGCGAGGGCGAGCAGACCGGGTTCGGGCAGTACGAGCGCTCGAAGAGCATCCCTTCGGCCGCCAGCCTGTCGAGCGCCGGCGTCCTGATCCTCGGGTTATCGACTCCCAGCGTGTCGAAGTGCTGCTGGTCGCTCGTGATAAGCAGGATGTTCGGCTCGGATGCCATGTTCGTCGCCTTCCCTTCGCGATGGGGGCCCAACTGATACTCTAGTCGCTCGCGCCTCGCTGTCAACGGGAATCGGAGCCAGAGGAGGCGCTCCGAAGAGAACGGCCTCCTCCGGGATGCCCGGGGGAGGCCGGTTCGGCCTGGCCCGGCGGCGCTCAGTCCGTGATCTGCGACGCGGCCCTGAGTGCCAGCTTGTGTATCTTCGGATTCCTCGTCGCCTCCGCCGCCCTCTCGAAGTAGAGCCGCGCCTTCTTGCGCTGCCCGAGCTTGAGGTAGAGCTGCCCGGCGCGGTAGGTGCCATCGGACATCTTGGTCGAGTCGAGCTTCGCCGCGGCGTGGAAGTACCGTGCCGCAAGGGACCAGTTATTCGGCGAGCGCAGGTTGGTGGCCTCCCGGGGCTCGAACTCCCGCTTGCGCTGACCCGCATAGATCTCGGCAATCGCGTAGGCGGCCTCCTTGGCCAGGGGATGGTAGCGTCCCTTCGTGTCCTTCAGCCGCATGACGGTCTGATAGGCCGCGATGGCCGCATCGGGGTCGCTGCGGCCGAAGCCCTTGGCTTTTCTCATGAGCGCTTCTGGTGCGTTCTCCTGTTTGGTCTTGGCGGTCTGGACCTCCTGCTCCTGCTCCGCGGCGGCCTTCTCACGCGCCTGCGCCTCCTCGACCTCGCGCTTCTTGAGAGCAAGGATCTGCTCGTGCTTGGCGGCCTCGTCGGCCGCCATGCTCTTCAGCTTTGACTCCCACCGGCTGCCGCCGAGCTTCTCCGCGGCACGGCGGAGCAAGCGTGCGTTCTCGTCGTGCTTGTCGGACTTCCTGACCATGGCGAGGGTGTTCTTGTATATCCGCTCGTGCTCGGCGCGCATGGCGATGGCGCGCGCAGACTTCTGGGCCCCAAGCTCGCGATCGAGAGAGGCTAGGTGCGCGGTGCCCGCGAGCCTCTTGATGGCCGACTCGAGCGCTTTGATATTCGCGTTGTAGTCCTGCGACGCCTTAACCTGTGCCAGCACGTCCGCGCTGAGCTTCTTCGCGGCGGCCTCCGCCTGGGCCTTCACCTCGGCGTCGGCCACGGCCTTCTCAACGGCCGCCTTCTCGGCGTCGATCTGCGATTCGAGCCTTCCCTCGTACCGGGTTCCGACCAGCTTCGCCGCGGCCGCCTCCAGCGTCTTGAGATTCGCCACGTGGTCCTTCGAGCGCCTTATCCCGGAAAGGGCGCTCTCGTAGGCCTTCTTGGCTGCGGCCTCGGCGCGCTTCTTGTCTGCGGCGCCGGCGGCCGCCACGGCTCGCGTGAGGGCCCTCTTCTCGCCGTCGAGCAGCCGGTTGACGCGCCTCTCGTAATCGGTCCCGGCGAGCTTCTTGAGGCCGTCCTCGAGGGCCGCGATGTTCGCGGTGTGATCCTCCGAGGCCCTGACCTTCGCGCTGAGACTGTCGAACGTCCTCTTGACGGCGGCTGCTGCCTCGGCCGCTTCGGCGGCGGCGGCCTGCGTCTTGGCATCCTCGATGGCCTTGCGCTCGCCGGCGATCATCGCGGTCAGTTTCGCCTCGAAGGTGCTTCCCTTCAGGGCCGTGGCCGCGGTCTCCAGGGTCACGATGTTGGCGGAGTGATCGTCCGAGATCTTGACGAGGCCCACGGCCTGGTCGAAGAGCTTCTTCTGCGCCGCGGTGGCCGTCCGGGCGTCGGCTCTCGCCTTGGCCTCGGTCTCCGCCCTAGCCTTCGCCTCCGCCTCCTCCTTGGCCTTCTGGGCGGCTTCGGCCTCCGCACGGAGCTTCGCTTCGGCTTCAGCCTTGGCTTTGGCATCGGCATCTTCCGCGGCCGAGGCCGCCTCACGCGCGAGGAGCTTCTTCTCGGAGTCGAGCATGCCGGCCACCTTCGTCTCGTAGGCGGTGCCCTTGAGCTTGGTGAGGGCCTCCTCGAGGGACTTCACGTTGCCCGCGCGGTCCTTCGACCTCCTGACCTTTCCCCTGACCGAGTTGTAGATGTTCTCCGCAGCCTTCTTGGCGGCGGCGGCCTCGGCCTCGGCCTTCCTCTTCGCCTCGGCATCGGCGCGTGCCTTGGCCTCGGCTTCCGCTCTGGCCTTGGCAGCTTCCTCGGTCTTTGCGGCGGCGAGGGCGCGCTCGGCGGCCTTCTTCTCGGTCTCGAGCATCTTCTTGACAGTCTTCTCGTAGGTCGTGCCCGTGAGCTTCTTGAGCCCGTCCTCGAGGGCCCCTATGTTGGCGGCGTGATCGCTCGAGGCCCTGACCTTGGCCCGCAGGTCGTTGTAGAGCTTCTTGGACGCCTCGCGCGCGGCCGCGGCGTCGGCGGCGGCCATCGCCTTCTGCTTGCGGTCGAGCTGCTTCCGCTGGTCGGCGACCATGCCCGTCAGCTTCCGCTCGTAGGCCGTTCCCTTGAGGGTCCCGGCTGCCTTCTCGAGGCTCGCGATGTTGGCCGCATAGTCCTCCGACGCCTTGACGGCGGCGACGGTGGAGTCGAAGAGCTTCTTCTCGTCGCCGGCCTTCCTGTCGGCGTCGGCTCTGGCCTGTGCCTCGGCATCCGCCTTGGCCTTGGCTTCCGCGTCGGCCTTGGCCTTGGCGTCGGCGTCGGCCTTGGCGGCCACGGTCTCCTTCGCAAGAGCCGCCTTCTCCGCCGCGAGGGTCGAGTCGAGCTTGCCGTCGAGGTCCGTCCCGGCCAGCTTGGCGATGGCCTCCTCGAGCATCTTGACGTTCGCGGCGCGGTCCCGAGAGCGCCTCACCTTCGACCTCACCGAGTTATAGAGCCTCTGGGCCTCCCTCTTGGCGGCCTCGGCCTGGGCCTTGGCATCGGCGTCGGAGGCGGCGGTCGCACGCTCGGCCAACCTCTTCTCGGTGGCGAGCAGGCGCTTGAGCCTGGGTTCGTAGGGAGTGCCCGCCAGGTCGGTCAGACCCTCCTCGAGGGACTTCATGTTCGCGGCGTGATCCTTCGAGGTCTTGACCTTCCTTGCGAGGTAGTCGTAGAGTTTCTTCGCAGCCTTCTCGCCAGCGGACATCTCGGTCGTGGCGGCGGGCCCGGTGGTCGGTTCGGGCTTGGCGCGCTTCTCGGTGAGGAGCCGTTTGTGCACGTCGACCATCGCCAGGAGCTTCTCCTCGTACTCGGTGCCTCTAAGCGACCTGGCAACCTTCTGGAGGCTGGTAATGTTGGCCTTATGGTCCTCGGAGGCCCCGACCGCAGCGACCACCTCGTCGTACGACTTCCTGCGTTCGGCGGCAAGGCGCTCGGCCTCGGCTACGGAGGCCGTCTCGGTCTCCATCGCCTTCTTCGTGGCGGCAATCATCGAGTCGAGCTTGCCCTCGTAGCGCGTGCCCTTCATCTTGGCCGCGGCGGCCTCGAGGAGCTCGAGCTTCTCGGTGCTGCTCTTGACGGTTCTGACCTTCGAACGAGCGCTGTTGTAGGCCTCCTTGCCCGCGTTCTCGCGACCGGCGGCGGCAGCCGCCTCGATGGCCTTCTTCGTGTCCGCGGCCATCTGGGAAAGCTGGGCTTCGAACTTGGTGCCCTGCAGCTTGACGAGGCCATCTTCGATGAGCTTCATCGCGACCTTCGGATCGCGCTCCCGGCGCACCTGCTTGCCGAGGGTCTTTAAGTACTTCTGCCGCTCCGCCTTCTCGCGGGCGGACGCGGTGTCCATCTTCTGCTTGAGGAGCTTCTTCTGCTCGGCCAGAAGGGAGCGGGCCTGAGCCTGCTCCGGGGTGCCCTCGAGCTTCGGG
>Ga0272441_10001280_pt1 | contig 53821 bp, 47 predicted proteins | sample SSMProp6N_FD_193582 | JGI IMG/M metagenome (GOLD analysis project Ga0272441, IMG submission 193582) | Marine sediment archaeal communities from Little Sippewissett salt marsh, Falmouth, MA, United States - SSM-Prop-6N | ecosystem: Environmental > Aquatic > Marine > Wetlands > Sediment ...
GATTTTTGTAGAGATATTGAAAGACGTGTCTTTCCGTGTAATTCCTATTGAAGAAAAAGACGCCGAAGATATGATTAAAGAGATTGCAGGATATAAAATGCTTCAGGGAATTAGGGGAGAGTCACCCAAGAACCTTAAAGCAATCAAAGAGCTTTTATTTAAAATATCTCGAATAGCCATAAAAAATCCGGAAATAATGGAAATTGATTTAAATCCGGTATTTGTATTTGAAAATGGGTTGCAAGTAATTGATGCGAGAATGATTTTGTAAAGAGGAGGTGCTTTTCTTGTTAGATACAAAATATGATGCTGTTGGCAAACGATATGATATAAAAAATATCGGTAAAGTTACCGGTGAAGAAAAGTATGCCTGTGATGTCCATATTCCAGGTGAATTATATGCAGCCGTACTACGAAGTCCTTTTGCTCATGCAGAAATTAAAAAAATTGATTATACGGAAGCAGAAAAAATGGGAGCTATCTGTATTGGACCAGACGATGTCCCTGATGTTTTATACAATGAAAGAATTGTCAGTATTCCCGATAAAACCTTCCGGGACCGGACAGTTCTGCCGAAAGAGAAAGTACGTCATGTTGGGGAAGCTGTAGCAGCCTGTGCAGCTGAAACTGAGGCACTGGCTTTCGCAGCATTAAAAAAAATAAAAGTGGAGTGGGGTAAGAAGTGGGAACCGCGGGTTAGCCTTGATGAGGCCATGGATCCCGAAGCACCTGAAATCTATGACCATGTATTTTTAGGAGAGGAAGAAGTAAAGGTAGAAAACAACCTGGCCTGTGAACGGAATATCGAAGTCGGGGATGTGGAAGAAGGATTCCGTGATGCCGATATCGTGGTGGATGAAACCTTTTCAGTTCAGCGGGTCTATCATATGCAGATGGAAACAAAATCGGCAGTCTGTGTACCGGAACCCAACGGAGGATTTACTCTCTGGACGACAACTCAGGGAATCCACAATGTTCGCATTCTTCTGGGACAGATATTCAGTATTCCTTTAAGTAGAATTAATGTTAAAAGAATGTCTTTAGGTGGTTCTTTTGGATCTAGTATTCAAATGAATTCCATCACACCCATCTGTGTGGCTTTAGCATTAAAAGCGAAGAAGCCGGTGAAATTACTTACCTCCCGCGAGGAGGACATGTATGACCATTCCAGCTATCCACTGAAGACCCGTTTAAAGGTAGGAATAAAGAAAGACGGAACCTTAACCGCTGCTCATTGTAAAGTTTGGGTGGAGATAGGAGGACATAATATTCAGGCTTATCCTTATTTAGGTTGTGTAGCCGGTTGGTTTGCATCCCTTTACAAATGGAAGAATATAAAATATGAAGGAAAGGCTATCTACAGTAATAAAGGACCTGCCTGTGCCCGCAGAGGATACGGAAGTCCTCAAATTAATTTTCCTGTCGAAAATATGATTGATATTTTAGCAGAGAAAATCAATATGGATCCGGTTCATTTAAGACTACAAAATTATGTCGGAAGAGGTGATGAATTCTGGGGACAGGGACCTACCGTAAAATCCATCATAAGAAGTTGTGGCGTTGAAGAGATGTTGGTAAAAGGTGCTGAATTGATTGACTGGAACCAGAGAGGCAAACCCGATTCAAAGCAAGGCATTATCAGAAAAGGCATCGGTGTTGCCCGGGGTTTTCATACTTCAGGCACAGGAGGACCTAAAGCCGGAGAGGTCATTGATTATTCCGGTGCTACGGTAAAAATCAATGAAGACGGTTCGGTCGATGTAGTGACTGCTCTCATGGATCACGGAGGAGGCACCTGGGATGCCGGTGCAAAGATTGCTGCAGAGGTCTTGAAAGTTCCCTTTGAAAAAATTAGTATCGATAACGGAGTAGATACCCGAACAACGGTTTTTGATGTCAATACACATGCAACCCGGGGAGTTTATTGCGGTTGTGCAGCGATAAAATTTGTGGCAGAAAAAGTAAAGGAAATGCTCCTGGATTATGCAGCAAAACTTTTCGAAGATCGACCTGAAAATCTGGCATTAGTCCTCAATGAAGAACTGGGACAGGGAGTTGTATATCCAAGAGGTTTACCTGAAAATTTCAAGACGATTGGAGAGATTGCCAATCATGCTCGCATCAATTCTGTCTGTACACTTTCTTACACCTCTACTTTGAGACAAAAAAATTGTCCACCCTGTTTTATTACCTACTTTACTGAAGTGACAGTGAATACCCGAACCGGTGAGATTTGTGTCCCGCGGGTGGTCATGTTTGGTGATTCCGGGACGATTATCAATCCCGAATTGTGGAAAGGGCAGATTTTAGGTGCTTATGCTTTAGGAATTGGATTAGGAAAGTTGGAATCGATTCCCTATGATAAGTCAAGCGGTCAGCTGAAGTGCCGGGGATTTATTACCGACTTTAAGGTACCTACAACACTCGATATGCCGGATAAGGAGAATATCATTGTAGACCATGCGCACACTTTTGAACCTACCGGTCCGTTTGGGGCAAAAGGTATAGGTGAAGCTGCTTTAAGTGCTGTTGCTTCTTCTTTTGGTAATGCGGTCTATAATGCTGTCGGTGTTCGTTTCTATGAGCTGCCCATTACTCCGGAAGTAATGCTTAAAGCTCTGAAAGAAAAAGAGACAGGAGGGAAGTGCTAACATGCAGACGAATACAAAAATTCTAGATAAACATTTTAAATACCTAGCACCGACGACACTTGAAGATGCTTTAAAATATTTAAGCCATTACAAAAAAGAAAATCTCAAGATCCTTGCTGGAGGAACAGATCTTCTCGTGAAAATGAAAACCACTGATTTGAGTGCCGATTACCTGATCAACATTAAAGGAATAAAAGAGTTAGATTATATAGATATTGAAGTGGGATTAAAAATCGGTGCAGTTACTTCCCTTTCCGGTGTGGTAAAAGAAAAAAAAGTAAAGGAAAAATATATCGCTCTTTTTGAAGGCATTCATTCCATGGCTGCTCCAGCCATTAGAAACATGGGGACCGTTGCGGGTAATCTGGGTAATGCTTCACCGGCTGCGGATACCATTCCTCCCTTAATCGTCTTTGGTGCAAAAGTTAAGTTGACGAGTAAACAAAAAGAAAGAATTATTTTAGTGGAGGATTTTATTACCGGAGTTGGAAAAACAGTTCTTGATCCGGATGAATTGATTACTGAAATTATTATTCCTAAAACAGGAGAAAACTGTGGTAGTGCTTTTATTAAAAATAGTAGGGTAAAAGCCGACCTTTCTAAAATCAATTGCGCGATTTATTTGGAAAGAGAGGCTAATAGATGTAAAGAAATTCGAATAGCTTTTGGTTCAGTGGCTATCAAAGTAATACGAGCAAGAAAAACAGAAAATATCTTAAAAGGGATGGTGTTAAATCCAGAACTGATGAGTCATGCACTATTGGAAGCATCCAAAGAGATTCAACCGATTGATGATATCCGATCTACCGCCGATTACAGGATAATGGTAGCAGGGAAAATGTTACAGGTTGCCATTGAATTGGCCTGGGCAAGAGCCGACAATGAAGGAAGGGGTGAATAATAAATGGAAAAAATACCTATCGCATTTACACTGAATGGCCACATGAAACAAATTATTGTTTTTCCGAATGATCTTTTGATCAATATTTTAAGAGATGAATTATACTTAACCGGAACGAAATATGGTTGTGGCATCGGGGAATGTGGAGCATGTACGGTTTTTGTTGAAGATGAACCGATATTGTCCTGTTTAACTCTGGCAGTTTCAATTAATGGTAAAAAAATTACAACTATTGAAGGATTAGCCAAAGGAAATGAATTACATCCCATGCAGATTGCTTTTTTAAAAAATGCAGCTGTTCAGTGCGGCTTCTGTACCCCAGGAATGATATTAACAGCTATTTCCCTTTTAAAGGAAAATTCCGACCCTACCGAGGAAGAGATCAAGGAGTATATGAGAGGAAATATCTGTCGATGCACCGGTTATGTTCAAATTGTAAAAGCCATAAAAGCCTGTGCAGAAGAACAAAGCAAGCAAAATCATCATGATACGATAGATTCTATTGTTTTGTCACGGCCTTGTCAAGATGATTGAGGGATTTACTGTAAACAATATCTGCAGGTGTGCTGTATGTCAAATCGAAAAAGCTATTAAAATTTTAAGTGGAAATAAATAAAATATACTCCTTTATATCGTGAGAAATAATATTTTGTAATTACAGTAATAAGACTAAATGGATTTTTTAATATGTATAAAAAATTGACAAAATAAGGAGGAAAAGATGAATCAATTTAAATATATTTCTCCTAAAACAAAAGAAGAAGCTTTGAGAATTTTAAACCTGGAGAAATCGCAAACCTGTCTGGTAGCGGGTTGTAGTAATATATTGCCGTACATTAAAGATAAAATATTGTCCGATAAATTACTTGTAGATATTTCTGGTATTAAAACTTTAAAGTTCATTAAGGAGAACAATGAAAATTTATACATCGGACCGCTAACAACGATTTCTGAACTTATGGACTCTGTGATTATCAGGGAAAAATTTAGTCCTTTGTATCAAGCTCTTGAAGAGTTTGCCGATCCGATTCTTAGGAATACTGCAACGATTGGAGGTAATCTGGCAGATGCATCACCTGCAGCTGATACCGCACCTCCCCTGTTGGTTTTAAAAGCTGAATTAGAAATCGAAAACCAAGAAAGTAAAAGAATTGTTGAATTAAAAGATTTTTTTATTTCACCGAGAAAAACTATATTACAAAATAATGAAATGATTACCGGAATAAAAATAAAAAATACATCCATCAATAAAAATGGATGTTTCATTAAATTAGGTTTAAGGCAGGCAATGGCAATTTCACTTGCTTCCATTGCAATGGTATTGGAATCTAAAGATGAAAAATTAACGGATGTGCGGATTGCTATGGGTTCATTGGCTCCGACTCCTTTCAGATTGTTCAATGTAGAAGATTTTTTAATTGGCAAAAGAATTGATGAGATAGTTATTGAAGAAGCAATGAACAAAGTTGGTCAATCAGTTAGTCCGATTAGTGATGTCCGGGCTTCGGATGAATATCGAAGATATATTTCCGGAATTTTATTTAAGCGGGCATTAAATCGATTAATCAATCAGGCGAGAGGATGATGGATTTGGTGCATGTTAATATAACAAATTATTTATACTTTATTTGCTTCTCTTTACTTATTACATGTTTAGAAGGGAGTTTTTAAATGGAAGAATATCCACTCAAAATTACTGTTAACGGAAAAAAAATTAATGCAATGGTTTATCCTGAACAGTCTTTATTAAAATTTTTACGTTCCAAAGGCTTTACCGAAGTAAAATGTGGATGCGAAAAGGGAGATTGCGGAATATGTACGGTTCTTATGAATGGGCAGACCATTAAATCTTGTATTACTTTAGCTATACAGGCGAATGGAAAAGAAATTTTAACCGCAAAGAGTTTGGAAGAAACAGAAATCGGTAGAAAATTACAGGAAAGTTTTGTAAATCATGGAGCAATACAATGCGGTTTCTGCACTACTGGAATGTTGATGGCTGCAAAAGGGTATCTGGATAAAAAGCCGGTCCCGGATAAAGAGGAAATCAAAAAAGCGATTTCAGGCATATTATGCAGGTGTACAGGTTATAAAAAAATAATTGAAGCAATTTATGATGTCGCTGTTGAGAACTATCGAATGGAGGGCAATGGTCATGTCTAAATCTCGTTTAATTGGACAGGCAATTCCCCGACAGGATGCCTGGGCAAAGGTAACAGGTGATTTAAAATATGCAGACGATTTTTCTCTACCGGGAATGCTATATGCTAAAGTCTGTCGCAGCAAGCATCCTGCTGCCTTACTGATTTCTGTAGATATTAGCAAGGCAGAATCCTTAAAAGGAGTAAGAGCGGTATTAACCGCTAAAGATGTTCCCCGCAATGAAACCGTAACAAAATTTGGTCAAGCTACTGATGTTCGTGGAGGATTTGAGGGATTATACCGTGTTTTAGCAGAAGAGGGGAAAAAAATCAGGTATATTGGTGAACCTATCGCCTTGGTTGCTGCTGAATCGGAAGCAATTGCGGAAAAAGCTGTGGAACTAATTGAAATTCAATATGAATTGCTTCCCGGAGTTTTTGATCCGGAAAAAGCTATGAAGCCGGGAGCTTACCTGGTAGGCGAAAAGAATAGCAATATTGTTAATGAATTCGGGTGTATCACCGGTGACATTGACAAAGGCTTTAAGGCATCAGAAGTGATTATACAAGACAGGTTTGAAATACCTTTCATTGACCATGCATATTTAGAACCGGAAGCAGGAATCTCATGGTTGGATGATTATGGGACGCTTAATATTCGGGTAAGCACTCAGGTAATTGAACATTTTCGGGATGTGGCGGAAGTGCTTAATCTTCCACATAATAAAGTGCGATACATCGGAACCATGATAGGTGGAGGTTTTGGAGGAAAAGAAGATATTACAGTTGAATCTTTTATCGCATTACTTACTTTAAAGACCAAGAAACCTGTAAGATTGGTGTATACCCGTGAAGAGTCCTTGACGACTCATTGTAAAAAACACGGTTTTATCGAAAAATATAAAATTGGTGCTATGAAAAATGGAAAGATTGTTGCTTTGGAGGCGCATTATATTGGAAATGCAGGTGCATATACATATTTAACTCCCTGGGTAGGATTGTACGCCACCGTAAGTGCAAGTGGACCTTACAAAATACCAAATGTCAAAATAAAAACCGAGATGGTATTGACGAATAATATATTTGCCAGTGCTTTCAGGGGTTTTGGTTCTAATCAGGCGAATATCGGTTATGAAAGTATGATGGATGAACTGGCAAAAAAATTAAATATGGATCCTCTGGAAATTAGGAAAATAAATTGTATGCGTACAGGTGATGCGCTTTCCACGACAGGTCAGATTATCAAAACATATATTGCCTTACCTGAAGCAGCTGAAAAAGCCTGGGAAGGATTAGGAGAACCGACAGTCTTAAAAGATAAGAATATAAAGATTGGCCAAGGAGTTGCTATGGGATTAATGAGCTATGGTAGAATGACTTTTCTTCGTGACTCCTCACGTTGTTATGTAAAATTAGAGACAGATGGCAGCATGATTTTAAGGAGTGGTATCCCTGATTTGGGCGGAGGACAGATTTCTCTCTTATCACAAATTGCAGCAAGCGAATTGGGAGTACCTATTCATAAAGTGAAAGCATTTTACACCGATTCCATGTTGACTCCTCTGGCGGGAACTACTACCGCTACGAGACAAACCTATATGTCTGGAAATGCTGCACTTAAAGCGGCAAAGATTATCAGGAATAATATTTTAAATAAAGCTGCAGAAGTGCTGAATGTGAATCCTGACCAGCTGGATATTATTTCCGAGAAAGTCGTTGTGAAATATGACCAATCGCAGTATCTGGCCTTGACCGAAGCAATTAGAGTATGCAATTCTTCAGGTATAGAGCTCTTTTCTGAAGCTCAATTTAATGCACCATTTACCGGTATTCCTGACCTCACAAATATAAAGGGTATGACTTTTCCGGATTTTGCATTTGGAGCTCAAGCGGTAGAAGTTGCTGTGGATATTGAAACCGGAGTGGTTAAAGTATTAAAGATTGTCAGTTGTTATGATGTAGGAAAAGCGCTAAATCCAACAAGCGTAGAAGGGCAGATGGAAGGAGGCTCTATTCAGGGTTTGGGCTATGCTCTGACAGAAGATTTTTCAATTAAAGAAGGAATTCCTCAAACCCCTTCCTTTACTGAATATATTATCCCAACTTCTCTAGACTCTCCGGATGTGAAAACAATAATGATTGAGTCCGGAGGTGGTTTAGGGCCTTATGGTGCAAAAGGAATAGGGGAACCATCTTTCAATAATATTGTCCCGGCAATCTTAAATGCAATATATGATGCTACAGGAGTGAGGATTCATCAAATTCCTGCAACAGCAGAACGTATTATCCGGAGTCTAAAAAAAGAAAATTTGAAATAGTGTTCCTGATAGTAAATTCAAATAAGTTATTGCAATAAGGATAACTTGAATGTTAATAAAAGATGCAATAGATTTAAACAAAAGAACATTTATATCGATAGTAGGAGCAGGAGGGAAAAGTACTCTTTTTTCTCTCCTTGCTCATGAATTATACAAAGAGAAAAAAAATATAATTTTAACGACAACTACACATATGTTTGCCGATCAATTAATCCCTTTTGCTAATAAAGTTTCTTTAATTGAAAATAATAATGAAAAGATAATCTTGAAAAGAATGAATTATTTTTTTAAGAAAGGAAAATATTCTGAATTAATTCTTATTCATCATCGCTTACAAAGCGAATTAGGAGAAAAGGTCACAGGTCCTTCAACTGATTTCTTAAAGAAATGTTGGATGTCTGGATACGCTGATTATTTTATAGTAGAAGCAGACGGTGCACGTGGTAAATCTATAAAATCTCCCGCAGCTCATGAACCGGTCATATGTGACTCAACTACGGATGTCATCGGAGTGGTAGGCATTGATGCTCTCGGTTTAACTTTGAGCGAAAGAAATGTTTTTAGACCTGTTCTTTTCAGTCAATTAACCGGTCTAAAAATAGGAGAAAAAATCTGTATAAATGATATAGTTGCGTTGATTTGCCATCCAAATGGTCTTTTTAAAAATATCCCTCTTCATTCCAAGGCACACCTCTTTATTAATAAAGCTGATAGTAATTTAGAAAAACAATCTGCTAGGAAAATTGCCATTCAGGTTTTAAAATCGAAAGATAGTAAAATTGATGAAATTCTTATTGGAAGTGGTTATAATAAAACTGATCCCGTAACAGAAATTGTCAAAAGGAGATAAGAAGATGATTGCAGGCATTATTCTGGGAGCTGGAGAAGGAAATAGAATGGGGAAGGAAAAATTATTACTTCCTCTGGGTCATCAATGCATATTGGAATGGGTCATAAAAGCTGCTCATTCATCTTTATTAGGAAAGATATTTTTAGTTATTCGTCCGGAAGATAATAAATTAGCGGAAATCGGTAAAAAATGGGCAATTGAAATAAACTTCAATCCCGATTATTCTAGAGGAATGAGCACTTCTATTCAAAAAGCTTTATTACAAATCAATTCCCGCGAGATAAATGGATTTCTTCTTATTTTAGGTGACCAGCCCTTCATTACCCCTGCTATTATTAATCAGTTAATTGCCTCTTTCACACCTGGAAATCATGAAATTGTAGTACCGTACTATAAAGAAAAAAGAGGGAATCCAGTTCTTTTCGATATTTTCTGGAAAGATGAGTTAATGTCTGTTACCGGAGATGTGGGAGGTAGGGTATTAATTAAAAAATATCCCGAAAAAGTGAAAAAGATCATTATTCCCGATGAAGCGATCATCATGGATATTGATATAGAGAATGATTATCTGAAAGCACAGCAGCGTTTTTATGATTTACAGCAAAAAGGAAATAAGTAAATGAACAATCCATTAGTAATTATTCGTGGGGGAGGCGATTTGGCCAGTGGAGTTGCTGCACGTCTTTTTCATGCCGGATTTAAAATTATCATTCTGGAAATTGAATATCCTACTTCTATACGGTTACCTGTTTCCTTTGCAAAAACAGTTTATGAGGGGAGTATGGTTATTGAAGGAATTGAAGCAATTATGGTTTCATCACAAAAGGAAGCCGAAAATTCAATACATCAGAATAAAATCGCTGTTCTAATCGATCCCGAAGGAAAGATGATTAAAAAATTTAAGCCAACGGTTTTAATCGACGCCATATTAGCAAAAAAGAACCTGGGAACGCATATAGAGGAGGCGCCATTGGTAATCGGATTAGGACCTGGATTTATCGCAGGAGATGATGTTGATGCAGTTGTGGAAACCAAGAGAGGGCATTATCTGGGAAGAGTTATTTATCAAGGCATGGCAGAACCGGATACCGGTATTCCCGGTGAAATACAGGGCAGATCAATAAAGCGTCTTTTGAAAGCACCTGCTGAAGGTGAAATAAGACCATTTCGAAAAATAGGGGATTTAGTTGAGGCAGGTGAATCCATAGCAGAAATAGCAGGAGTGCAATTAAGAGCAGAGATATCCGGTGTTTTGCGTGGAATGATTGATTCTCGTATCAGATTGACCAAGGGTATGAAAATAGGGGATATTGATCCCAGAGGAATTAAAGATTATTGTTTTACAATTTCTGATAAAGCACGCTCTATCGGTGGGAGTGTATTAGAAATTATCTGCGGATATTTAAACAAGAAAACATTTTAAGGAAGAAAAATATAAAAAAATTGAAAATTCATAAAAAACATAAATATCATATTGATTCTTTCGTCATTTTATTATATTATTTATGATAATTTAATAAATACCTTTTAAATTAGTTCAGAGAAACTAATAAGGGGAAGATTATTACGAAAACCATATCCTCTTATCAGTTTATAAGAGGATTTTTTAATTTAAAAAGAATTTCAAATCAATCCTTTAATGTGAGTCCAGTGAGACTGAGAAGGAAAAATGGTGGATATTCCCCCTTATCAGTGTCATGTACTGAAAGGGGGTTTTCTTTTAGCTTAGTTTATTCAAATTTCAATCATAAAAAATAAAAAGGAGAAATATATTTTGAAAGAGAATGTAAATGTAAATGCGGAGGTAATAAGAGATGGAGATTATATTGATCCCGCAAAAAAAATTATTCTAGGGATACAGCATGCCTTTACGATGTTTGGGGCGACTGTCTTAGTACCAATTATTACCGGTTTTAATATTTCAGTTGCCTTGTTTATGGCAGGATGCGGAACGTTATTATTTTACTTTGTTACAAAACGAAAAGTGCCTGCTTTCCTGGGTTCATCATTTGCTTTTATTGGTCCGATGCTGGTTGTAACCGAAAAGTTTGGTTTGCCCTATGCATGTGGGGGAATTGTTGTTGCAGGTTTATTATATTTACTCCTTTCTTTCCTGGTGAGTATATATGGCGTGAAAAAAATCTTGAGTTTTTTCCCTCCTGTAGTAACTGGTCCAATTATTATAGTGATTGGACTAAAATTAGCCCCGGTAGCGATAGATATGGCAAAAGGAAATTGGGGATTAGCACTGGTGGGATTTGCAGTTGTCACTGCAGTCAGCATCTATGCGAAAGGATTTTTCAAAGTTTTACCGGTACTTTCGGGAATTTTTGTAGGATATTTAATTGCTATCCTTACCGGAAATGTTGATTTTGCACCAATTGTGCAGGCAAAATGGTTTGGTTGGCCGGAATTTACAATGGCAAAATTTAATTGGAATGCTATTATGATTATTGCTCCGGTGGCAGTTGCCACAATGGTTGAACATATAGGAGATGTTTTAGCAATAGGTGCAACCGTTGAAAAGAACCTGGTTGAGGATCCGGGATTAAATAAAACTTTGCTTGGTGACGGTTTGGCAACTTCTCTATCTGCTATGTTTGGTGGGCCTGCTAATACAACTTATTCGGAAAATACCGGCGTGCTTGCGCTTACTAAAGTATATCATCCCATTATCATTGCAATAGCTGCAATCTTTGCTATTCTTTTGGGACTTGTTCCCAAGCTTGGAGCAGTCATTTCAACTATACCGACGCCGCTTATCGGTGGAATTTCCATTGTATTATTTGGAATGATAGCTTCTATCGGAATTAGGACGGTTGTAGAACACAAGGTGGATTTTTCAAATTCCAGAAATTTATTGATTTCTGCGGTCATTTTAGTGCTAAGCCTGGGTGGTGCGGTTTTACCAATTCCTCTCGGTAGCGGTAAAATTGAAATCGCCGGAATGGCTTTAGGTGCAATTGTAGGAATTATTCTCAATAAAATTTTACCTGAATAATATAAAGAATTATTTTATTATCCAATTTAAACTATCTTCGGGAAAGTTAAAACTATTTTCCGAAGATAGTTTAAGCGATAGAAATATTATTAGGTATGGTTATTTCAGGAGAAGTATCTGTCATTTTTATAAATGAGATTTATTTTCTAAACGTGATTGATTTTTAATAAAAGAATCCAAATCAGAAGAATAGCTATTTATAGAGAGTTAAAAACTTTATATGCATTAGCTTTCCATATAAATCCAAAGTTCTATACTTTAGGATGTGTTAAAAGTCTTAAGGTTGTGTGAAATGTTTCATGTTCTACTTTGGTCGGATCAAATTTCATGAGAGAAAAAACAATTTGTATGCAAAGGCTAATCCCAAAAGCATACAATATTGTACCAATGCCTACAGGACCTCCCAGTATCCAACCAATTAAAACAGAGCATGCTTCAAGTATTCCTCTACAAAACCCTACAGCTAAGTGAGTTTTTCTTTCTATAGCCACCATCAGGTTATCTCTTGGTCCTGCACAATATCCTGAACTGATATGAAAATATGCTCCAAAGGCAATTGCAAAAAGACCTGTTATCATCAGGGCGATTCCGGATAAATATCCATTCATTTGAGGAATGAAATTTAGCGATAGAAATAAGTCAATTAGTATGCCAATTAATATCATATCTAAAATAGTACCAAGGCCCAGTTTTTCTCCTAAAAATATACTAATAATACAAATAATCAAACCAATCAAAATAGAAGCACTACCGATAGATATTCCAATTGTATTGGCTATACCTTTATGTAAAACATCATAGGGGGCAAATCCTATATTTGCCTTCATGGTCATCACGATACCCAATGAACATATAAATAGTCCAAAAAATAGCCTTAAAATTCTTCTAGCATAATTAATCATTTTATTCTATCCTTAAATTTTTATACCGCAATCCTTCACTTGTTTTTTAAAATTAATAATTCCAAAATTAAAGAATCATCTCACAATGTTTTAAAAATTAAGACATTGGGAAGTTTGGTGAAGTAATTATATGATGAATAAAGTGTTTGGTCAATGGCATACAGTGCAAAGAAGTAAATAGGATTCATAAGCTAACGATAGCTAAATAAAATAATAAGTAAAAATGCTTTTGAGTTTTTTAATGGATAACTATATAATAAATTATCATCTTATATTACCGTATGGATTCTAAGGGATCATTTTTTAAAATCCGTTATATTTTAATGGTAAAACGCTTTTAAAATGGATGTATTTAAAAGGAGAATTAAAAAATGGCAGAAATCTTAAAAGAAGCTTTAAGGCGAATTGATAAAGGGGAAACGATCGCTTTAGTAACTATTGTCAAAGCAAAAGGATCTACTCCAAGGGGTGTAGGTGCAAAAATGTTAGTAAATAATGATGGTTTGATAACTGGCACTATCGGAGGTGGAATAACCGAAGCTAAAGTGATTAAAGAAGCAAAACTGGCACTAAAAAAAGATGAAGGAAAACTTCTAGTTTATCATTTGACCAAAGAACAGGCTGCTTTGGACGAAGGGGCTATTTGTGGTGGTGAGATGAATGTTTTTATAGATATCTTGCAACCGAACAAAGAAGCTATAATTTTTGGGGCAGGCCATATTGCAACTTATGTCTCTAGATTAGCCAAATTGGTGGGATTTAAAGTGGTTATTATCGATGAGCGAAAAGATTTTGCTAATCAAAAAAGGTTTCCAGATGCAGATGAAATAATAGCTGAGGAAATAGATAATGCCATGACTCATCTTAATATTAATTCTTCTTCCTATATAATTATATTAACCAAAGGACATTTATACGATGAAGAAGTTTTAAACTTAGTTGTTAGCTCAGATGCTGCATATATAGGAGTAATTGGGAGTAAGAAAAAAAACAGCGCTATCTTCCAACATCTAGAACAGCAGGGGATATCACATGATGATCTTGCAAAAGTCCATACCCCTATTGGAATAGATATTGGTGCTCAAACTTCTGAAGAAATTGCAGTAAGCATTATTGCGCAAATAATTTGTGTGAAAAGAAGAAAAGAACAGTCTTTCATTGAGTAATAAAATAGGTCCGAAAAAGAACAAGCAGTTTTATCAATATTTATTTAAACTATTTTGGATAATATTAATTTCTAAGCTGTAATAGAGTTTTGGAAGTTACTGCCAATGTTTCGTGCTTTACTTTAGTGGGATCAAATTTCATGATAGAAAATACGATTTGTATGCAAAAACTGATACCAAATGCAGATAATATTGTACCAATTCCTACTGGGCCTCCTAATAACCAACCGGTCAAAACAGCACTTGTCTCAATTATTCCTCTGCAGAAGCCTACAGCTAAGCCGGTTTTTCTTTCAATTGCTACCATCAGGTTGTCTCTGGGTCCTGCACAAAATCCTGAGCTGATATAAAAAAATGTACCAATGGAAATAATTAAAAGACCTATCAACATCAGAGCTATACCAGAAATATAAGTGTTCATTTGAGGCATATAATTAAGTGATAAATTCATGTCGATCAACAAGCCAACCAAGACCATATCTAATATAGTGCCAATCCCAAATTTTTCTCCTAAAAAAAGACAGATGATGCAAAGAGTAAAGCCGATTAAGATAATAACTTTCCCAATAGTCAATCCTGTAACATTTGCTATTCCTTGGTGGAAGGTGTCCCATGGCAAAAATCCTATATTTGCTTTCATAGTCATTACTATTCCCCATGAGCCAAAAAATAGGCCAAATAATAGTTTAAAAATTCGTTTAGTGTAGTAAATCAATATTTCTTACTTTAATTATATGCTGAATAGCTATTTTTAAGTATTTCTAAATTAATATTTCCAAATAGGATAATTTTATCATTTTGTAAATTGAATTTAGTCATTATATGATGGATAATTAAAACAGTCAATGATTTGCAAGAAGATAAAAAGCTTAATTATCAGAATAATGCTTTAAAGTTTAAAAAATATTTTGAGCTTTCGATAGAATGCTTATATAATTAGTTATAGTTTTACGGAGAGTATAACAATGATATTGAGATATAAAGTTTGGATGGAAAACGAACAGGGTAAAGTTTTTGGTGATGGACCATTTGATATTCTTACACGGGTGGAAAGAACCGGTTCTTTAAGACAGGCCGCCATGGAGATTAATATGTCTTATTCACAGGCTTGGAATTTAATCAGGGGACTGGAAGAAAGATTAGGATTTGATTTGTTAAAAAGAAAAGTTGGTGGAGAAAAAGGCGGAGGTTCTTATTTAACCCATGAAGCGATTGAATTGAAAGAGAAATATGAACTTTTTCATCAACAGTTTGTAGGGAATATTGAAAAAATCTACCAACAAATTTTTGTGAAAAATTAATTTTTTTATGTTCGTTATACTTGTAAAAGTATAACCTGAATTTGCATTCATCTTTTGTTAGTTAATAATGAAATAACCTACTTACAACAATTCATATATTTAAATATTTTAAGTCCTGCAATAACGATTAAATTGAAGAGGAGGTTTTAATTGAAAAAAATACCGGTAAATAAAGCAGTAGGAATGGTACTGTGCCATGATATTACTCAGATTATTCCCGGAAAATTCAAAGGTCCGGCTTTTCGAAAAGGACATAAAATTGTTGAAGAAGATATTGAAAAATTAAAAAGAATAGGAAAAGAATATCTTTTTATCTGGCATCCGGAAGAAGGGAAGATTCATGAAGAAGAAGCCTCAATAAGAATGTCCAGGGCGATAGCCGGGAAAAACATAGAATTGACTGAAACTGTAGAGGGGAAAACAACTTTAAAATCTTTAACCAGGGGATTGTTCAATGTAAAAAGTGAACTTTTATATGAGATAAATTCCATGGAAAATATCACCATTCCGTGCCTTCCGAATCACTATAAAGTGGAAAAGGGTCAAAAATTATCCGGAGTGAGGATTGTTCCTTTAATGATTGAAGAAGAAAAAATAATAAAAATTGAGGAGTTATGTCAAAAGAAGGGAAAAGTATTCCATGTAAAAAAATATAAAGCGTTAAAAGTGGGTATTATTACTACCGGTAATGAAGTATATAATGGATTAATTAAAGATGGATTTGGTCCATTATTAAGAAATAAATTATCTTATTTTGGAGCTCAAATAAAAGGACATATTTTATGTCCGGACAATATAGAAGAGATCAAAAAGGCAATTAATTATTTTAACAAAAAAGAAGTAGATCTCATTGCTTTAAGCGGAGGCATGTCCGTAGATCCGGATGATCTCACTCCCGGTGCGATTAAAGAATCGGGTGCAAAAGTCATTACTTATGGCGTTCCTGTTCAACCTGGAAATATGTTCATGTTGGCTTATTTGGGGAATAAAACGTTAATAGGTATACCCGGAGCCTCTTTATTTTATAAAAATACAATTTTAGATATTATTTTACCTCGAATATTTGTCGGAGATATTTTAAGTAAAAGAGATTTTGTCATATTAGGAGAGGGAGGATTTTGTTCTACCTGTGCAGTATGCCATTATCCCTATTGCTATTTTGGCCATTAAGATAAAGCTATTAAACTGAATGGAAAATGCAATAATGAAAGGAAAAAAGAATGAAATTCTATGCAGAAATAAAAGAAAAATTTTCTCAACTAGTCACTGACGAGAATATCTGGTCTTCCCAAATCAATGTAGTAAATGTTCGCTCTCTTACTCCTCAAGAAGCAATTGGAAATCCGGAAAGAGATGATTTTCCACTTTTAAAGGGAAAGGAAGTCATGATTCAAGCAGAGTTTATTGGGAACAAGGGTCAGGCATTTACAGATATGCCGGGAAATTATAGTGGTACACTAAGGGAAATTTTTGAACTGCCACTTATTAATAATTTCCAACGTGCGATTTTTACAGCAAGCGTAAATGCAGTTTTACGGTCTTTAAAACTTATTACTAATTCAATACACTGCCGGGATAAAGAGCCGGGAATCTGTGCAACTCATTTTAAAGAATATCTAGAAAACCGTTTTGGCTGCCCTAAAATTGCTTTTATTGGATTTCAACCCGCCATGATATCAATCCTTTGTCGGAATTTTAAGATTCGAGTCATTGATTTGGATGAAGATAATATTGGAAAATTTAAAGCAGGTGTTCTGATAGAAGGTATTACAAAAACAGAAGATGCTTTAAATTGGGCTGATATCATTATCGCAACCGGTACAACTGCTGCAAATAATACTCTTCCAACACTTCTTAACGAAAAGCCAATTATATTTTACGGTGTAACAATTAGTGGAATTGCTTATCTAATGGGATATGAACAATTTTGTTATTGTAGTCATTAATTAAAAGGAAGGTGACGTAATAAATGAAACTCATTGATGATATTATTTCAACGATAAATGAAAAAACCAGGTATGAATTAGTAAAAGAAGTAAGAATAGGCCCTTTTTGGACGGGTGTATGGAGTAAATATGGTGGATTAGCATCAACTACTTTTACTCATTCACCCGCAATGCCTCCTCCAATTAAGAATGCTGGGGATTTAACTCAAAAAACTATTTTAGAAGTTTGTAATTATGCAAATTCTAATTGTCTATTAAAGGCTTCGGTCGGCATGGCTGCTATTAATTCCGCTATAGAAGTTGATTTGAAAAAAAGTCAAAATATTAATGCTTCAGAAGTACTTTTTGAAAAAGGTAATAATAAAAATGTCGTCGTTGTAGGGCATTTTCCTTTTGTAAGCAAACTGCGACAATTTACCAAAAAACTTTGGGTGGTTGAAAGAAAACCTCAAAGCGGCGATATTCCGGCTAGTGAAGCAACACGAGTAATCCCTCAAGCCGATGTAATTGCAATTACAGGAACTGCTTTAATAAATGGCTCTATGGGAGAGTTGCTTTCTTTATGCCCAAAGAAAAGCCTGGTGATGGTTTTAGGGCCTACAGCACCACTTTCTCCGGTATGGTTTGATTATGGAGTGGATTTAGTGTCCGGAACCAGGGTAATTGATCCTCAATTGGTGCTTCGTATGGTATCAGAAGGAGTCGTATTTAAACAGGTTCATGGCAGAGGTGTAAAATTACTTACTATTCAGAAAGATAATTATTGATATGCAAAAAATAGAAGTCTTCTCTTCTTGAATAAGAAAGGATTAAACCATGAAGAAAAAAATGTATCTACTGATCCTATTTTTAGGCATTTTATTTTGCATATCTTTTAGAGAAAGTGCTTCAGCAAATACTATACCAATTGGCATAGCAGTAGAATTTATGGATCATGCGGCTTCAGCGTATATTTGCCAGGATAAAGGATGGTTCGAAGAAGAAGGATTGGATATAAAATCTTATGAAAGCTACATCACTGGTATGTCTTTGGCGTCCGCTCTGGCACGAGGTGATATTCAGGTAGCATATATATGTTTGGTTCCGGCAATCAATGTCTATGCTAATGCCAAAGTTCCGATACAAATCGTTGCAGGAACTCATAAACATGGATATGGTTTAGTCGTTGATATTGATAAGGTAAAGACCATACAGGATTTAGAAAGAAAAGATGTTCGAATTGGATGTGTTAGAGAAGGTGGAGCAGTAGATGTGCTTTTTCATAAAACAATGGATGAATGTGGTTTAGATAAAGGAAAAGTGCTTAATAATATCCAACGGATGAATCCGGTAAAGCAAATTTTGGCCATTCAAATGGGAAAATTAGATGCAGCCTTTCTACCTGAACAGTGGGCTACTTTAGCTGTGAATTTTGGTTTTAAGAGGTTATTGATGAGCCAGGATATCTGGCCAGAAATGCAGGGAAGTGTGATAGTTGTTAAGAAAGAATTTATAAGAATGCATCCTGAACTAGTAAAAAAAATCGTAATGTTATCCGATAGGGCAACTAATTGGATTAACCAAAATAAAATGGAAGCAGCAGAAATAGTAACGTTTCAATTACAAAGAACCGAAAAGAACCTTTCCCCAAAACAGTTACCGGATGCTATTGATAAAATAGAAATGAGTTCAGACGTTATGTTAAGATCAATGGAAAGATTGGATTATAGTTCCTGTATTGATCCCGTAATTATTCAGGAAACAATAGATTATTTATCACAATTGGGCTACATTAATAAAAAATTTGATGCAGAAGAAATATTGGATTTGAGGTTTTTAAAAGAATGAAGCTATTACGAAAATTAATTCCGGGATGGGGAATTGTCCCAATAATTATATTTTTGATACTGTGGGAAGGTATTGCGCGGATTAATTTGATATCGGGAAACTTTTTTTTCCCTCCGTTTTCAATGGTGGTTGCTGAATTATATTTTCTTACAGTAAATGGGGTGTTGGGAAATAATTTTTTAAGAAGTTTTTTCCGTGTGATAATTGGTTTTTCTGCCGGTGCATTAGCAGGATTGTTTGTTGGAATTATAATGGGGTGGAAGAGCTTAATTGATAGGGCATTAAATCCAATCATTAGCCTGATTTATCCCATACCAGCTTTGGGCTGGTTGCCCATATTAATGTTATGGTTGGGAATTAGTGAAATATTACCCATTGCTATTATATTTATCTGTTCATTCTTCCCAATTCTTTACAATACTTCTACTGGTATAAAAATGGTAGATAAAAATTATATACGTGTGGCAAAAAGCTTGGGAGCTTCTAATAGGAAAATTTTAATTTCGATAGTGGTACCTTTAGCATTACCTAATATTTTTACCGGTTTAAAATTGGAATCCGGAATGGCCTGGAGGGTAATTATTGCTGCTGAAATGGTTGCTATTCCAACAGGAATTGGTGCATTGATGATGAGAGCAGAAAGTCTGATGCGAATAGATATTATCATTATCTGTCTAATTGTGCTGGCAGTTATGTGTTTTCTTTTTGAAAGATTTTTCAAATTTTTGGAAAACAAATTTACCGCTCGATGGAGTTAATATATGCCGATCATTGAATTATGTAATATTTCAAAATATGTTTGTAAGAACATTAACCTGAAAATATTAAATAACGAATTTACAGTTTTATTAGGGCCAAACGGAGCAGGGAAGAGCACATTATTAAATATCATAGCAGGATTAATTGAATACCAGGGTTCAGTTCTCTTTGACGGTAAATGTGTCAATCATTTTCCTGTCAATAAAAGAAAAATCGGATATCTTTTTCAGGATTTATACTTATTTCCTCATCTTGATGTTTTTTCAAATATTGCATATAGTTTAGAAATAAGAAAAAAGAATTCGCACAAGATTAGGGAACGCGTGAATGAATTATTGGAAATGTTAAGAATAGAAAACCTCCTTCATTGTTACCCTAAACAACTAAGCGGAGGTGAAAAACAGAGGGTAGCTATAGCCCGTTCTCTTGCGACAAAACCGGATATTTTACTATTAGACGAACCTTTAAGCAGTGTCGACCTTCAATCTTCAAAATATTTACGCAGAGAGTTAAAGCAATTACAGAAAGAATTAGGAATGACAACAATCTATGTAACTCATAACTTAATGGAAGCCGAAGAAATGGCTGATAAAATAGTGGTTATCGATAAAGGAAAAGTAGAGCAGATTGGTGGAGTGAAGGAAATCTTTTTTTCTCCCGTCAATAAACAGGTATCCGAATTTATTGGAGCACCTAACATACTTAAATGCAGCAAGTATAAAAATTTAGGGAAAGGAATTGCGGAAGTCAATTGTGGGGGATTATCTGTAATTATTCCAGATGAAGGTAGGGCAATTAATAAAATTGCCATGCTCCCAAGAGATATTTATTGTTCTGAGCTAAGACCACCGGGACCAAAAGTCAATCGATTTAAAGGGAGCATTATAGACATTTATTCTAATATTGAAGTTATTCGTTTGGAATTGAAAGTGGGAGAAAATATACTATTAGCTGAATTGCCATATCATATTTTTGCCAGGATGAACCTGAAAATCGGGAAAGAGATATTTATCATATTGAAATTGCGAACCATTAAATGTCTATAATATTGAAAAATCATAAAGAGAGATACTCAAAGCATAAAATAATTATATCAGTAAAAAAATATTTTCAGAAAAGTTGACTTTTTAAATGTTATATGATATATTTTTTTCATAGATTATTTATGGAACAATGTTCCGTAATATGGAATATAGGAGAAACATAATGAACTCAATTGAAAAATCAATAGAGGTTTTAAATTGTCTTAGTCATAAAGAAAGAGCTGTGGGAGTGACAGAATTAAGCTTGGAACTATTATTCCCTAAGAGTACTATCCATAGAATTCTTACTATATTATCGAAATATTCGTTGGTTGAAAAGGAATCAGAAACGAGTAGATATAAATTAGGTTTACAAGTCCTCGAGTATTCAAAGTCATTTTATGATTCTTTTGATATTAGACAAACTGCCAGACCAATTTTAAAAGATATTTGTCGAGATACAAATTTAACCACTCATTTAACTACCTGGTATAATGAAAAAGGTATTTGTATAGATTCGATAACTGCTTCTCAAAGAACAAATACAAATCTTTTTGTTGAGATTGGCAAAGAGATGCCTTTTAATTGTTCTGCTTCCGCAAAAGTAATATTAGCTTATCAATCCCCAAAAGAAATAAAAAGAATTATTTATGAAAAAGAATTTCATAAATATACACCCAAGACAATAATAGATCCAAATAAATTAGAAAATCATTTGATTGAGATAAAACGTAAAGGATTTGCCATTTGTGATGAAGAACTGGAAGTAGGGATAAAGGCAATTTCAGCTCCAGTAAGAAATATTAACAATGAAGTTATATCCAGCATTACTATTACTGGAATGTCTAAACAACTAGACCGAAAAAATGCTGAAAAATTTACATCAATTTTAGTGAATTCAGCCCGCGAATTATCTAGGGTATTAGGATATAGAAATAAAAATAGATTTAACTAGGAATTACTCTATGATTTAAAGTCTGGAAATTTGTAATGTAATTAAAAATTATTGAATTTAAAGAAAATAAATGGCAACGAGGAGGAGAAACAAAGTTGGCAAAAGTTATTTTAATTGCCTTAGGTGGTAATGCGATAAAACAAGCAAATGAAAAAGGTACATCAGAGGAACAATACAAAAATTGCCGGGAGACTACAAAATATATTTCAGAAATTGTAAGATCTCTTGACAAAGAAGATCGATTGGTTATTACACATGGAAATGGGCCCCAGGTCGGTAATCTTATGGTGCAACAGAAATTAGCTCAAGATGTTGTTCCGGCTCACCCCATGGATGTAGTTGGTGCTATGACTCAGGGACAAATTGGTTACATGTTACAACAGACATTAGTAAATCATTTTAAAAAAATGGATATTACTATACCTGTTTGTGCAATCTTGAATCAGGTGATAGTAGATAAAAATGATCCGGAATTTGATGGTGAAAATGCTTCCAAACCTGTTGGTAATTTTTTGACCGAAGATGATGCCAAAGAAATGAAAAAAAATAATCCTGACTATATTCTTAAAAAAGTAAAACCATCAGGTGACCGCTGTTGGAGAAGAACAGTTCCCTCTCCGGATCCTATTTCTAATTCTGAAGGAGAAGTAATTAAAAAATTAGTAAAAGAGGGAGTTATAGTAATAGCTTCAGGCGGCGGTGGTATACCGGTATTAGAAGATAAGGAAGGGAATTACAAGGGAATTGAGGCGGTTATAGATAAAGATCTTGCAGGAGAAAGATTAGCTGAAATAATAGGTGCTGACACATTTTTAATTCTTACAGACATAGAAAAAGCTAAAATTAACTATGGCAAACCAGATGAAAAAGCTCTAGGTAAAATAACTTTTCAGGAAGCTCAGAATTATTTTGACGAAGGACATTTTTTAGCAGGAAGTATGGGACCGAAAATAAAAGCTTGCTTAAGATTCATAGAAAATGGAGGCCAGAAAGCCATTATCACATCTTTAGATAAAGCTTTAGAAGCATTTCACGGGAAAAGTGGCACTGTTATTGTGAAAAATAAAGAATAGAAAAAATAACAGTTATGTGATACAACAAGCTTAACATAACGATGTTATTGTGAAAAAAATATAATAAATAAGGAGTAAGTAAAAATGTTAAAAGGAAAAGATATTCTAAACACCGCTCAATTTTCACTTCAAGAATTAAACTTAATTATGAATACCGCGGCAAATTTTGAAAGAAGAGTAAAAAGCGGAGAAATCATTAAAAATATGGAAGGTCAAGTTGTTGCCAGTTTATTTTTTGAACCAAGCACTCGAACTCGTCTTTCTTTTGAAACAGCAATAAATAGACTGGGTGCTCGTGCATTAAGCATGGCAAATGCGGCAAGTTCGTCTGTAGCCAAAGGAGAATCTTTACCGGATACTATTAGGACAATTGACGGTTATGTAGATGTTATTGTAATGCGCCATCCCATGAAAGGTTCAGCTCAAATTGCATCTGATAATGCTACTCATCCGGTTATTAACGGTGGTGATGGAGCTGGACAACATCCAACCCAGGCTCTTCTAGACATTTATTCTATTCGAAAGGAAAAAGGAATCCTGGGTGGGCAGACAGTGACATTTTTAGGAGATTTAAAAAATGGAAGAACCGTGCATTCTTTGGGTTATTTTATGACTTTATTTAAAAACAAAATGATTTTTGTCTCTCCAAAATCTTTAAAAATGCCGACAGAAATAACTGAAGACTTAAGAAACAGAGGGGCAGTGATTGAAGAAACAGAAGATGTGGAAAAAGCTTTATCTGCTAGTGACATTGTATATGTAACAAGAGTACAAAGAGAAAGATTTGAAAATCCTGAAGATTACGAAAAGGTCAAAGGTGTGTATGTAATAAATAGAGCAATGATTGAAAAAGCTAAAAAAGGTATTACCATTCTTCATCCACTACCGCGAGTAGATGAAATATCTACAGATGTTGATGATTACGAAGGAGCAGCTTATTTCAGACAAGCTCATAACGGTCTTTATGTGAGAATGGCTCTTTTAGCCTTGATTAGTGGTAGAATATAAAATATCTTAAAAACCATACATAACCAGTTGAAAATACTTTTTTGGAATACGACCATTACATTTTAATGTGCAAGTACTATTAATATATAGATGTGAATATGAAAATTTAAAAATAGATTTTACTACTAATTAAGTGAAGAATTTTTAAACATGTTAATCTGAACAAATAGTTAATATAAAATAAAAATTAATGATTTCTTAACAATACGATTCTGTTTTATTATTGAATCAATATTCAAAAAAAGATTATGCTGATTTAAATAATATATATGTATACATTGTTAATTATAATATGGAACATTGTTCAATAATATGGAAAATAAAATTTGAACCGAACAAAATGTAGAGAAAATATATTAGAAAATTATAAGATTTTTATATTCAGTAAAAACTATCAATTTTAATTATTTTATAAATCATAAATATATGTATAATAATTTTACGGAGAATTTTAAAAATATGAATTATCGAATTGAAGAGGATTTACTCGGAGAAAAAAAATTCCAAAAGAAGCATATTATGGAGTTCAAACTCTAAGGGCTATGGAAAATTTTAATATAACAGGATATAGAATGGATAATGCTTTGATTAAAGCACTGGGAATAGTTAAAAAATCGGCTGCAAAAGCAAATATGATGATTGGTTTACTGGATGAAAAGCGTGCACAGGCTATAATGAGCGCCAGCCAAGAGGTTATTGATGGAAAACTAAATAATGAATTTTTATTAGATCCTATTCAGGGAGGTGCCGGTACTTCCCTGAATAGGAATGTTAATGAAGTCATTACTAATCGGGCAATAGAATTATACGGAGAAGGAAATCGTGGTGATTATTCAGTTATTTCTCCTTTGACACATGTTAATATGTCTCAATCAACGAATGATGTGTTTCCAACAGCTATAAAAATTGCGCTTTTATTAAAAACAGGGGAATTATTGGAGGCTACAGAGAGAGTTGAAAGAGTTTTTAGAAAAAAATCCAGGGATTTTGACCATGTCTTAAAGATGGGAAGAACTCAATTGGAGGATGCTGTTCCTATTAGAATGGGACAAGAATTTTTAGCATATGCAAATGCAACAAAAAGATCCAGAGAAAGAATAAAAAGCGCAAGTAACAACCTGAAAATAGTAAATATGGGAGCAACTGCTATTGGGACTTGTCTCAATGCTGATCCACAATATATTTCATTTGTAATAGATAATTTAAAAGAAATTTCCGGTTTTAGTATAATTCTTGCTAAAGACCTGATTGATGCGACACAAAACACAGACGTCTTTGTAGAAGTTTCATCGGCTATTAAAGCATGGGCAATTGTTTTATCTAAAATTAGTAATGATTTAAGATTGATGGGCTCCGGTCCAAGATGCGGTATTCTGGAAATAAATTTACCTGAAGTACAACCAGGGTCTTCAATTATGCCAGGTAAGGTTAATCCGGTAATACCTGAAGTTGTTAACCAGGTGGCTTTCCAGGTCATAGGTAATGATTTAACTATTAATTTGGCTTCTGAAGCGGGACAGCTAGAATTAAACGCGATGGAACCGGTAATAGCGTTTAATTTAATGCAATCCTTTGATATAATGATAAATGTCCAAAATACATTTGTAGAAAGATGTTTGGAAGGTATAACTGCTAATGAAAAAAGATGCAGAGAATATGTGGAAAAAAGTATTGGCATAGTAACTGCTTTAAATCCACATATCGGATATGAGAAATCATGCCTTGTAGCCAAAGAAGCTTTAAAAAAACAAAAAAGCATAAGAGAAGTAATTTTGAAACATAATTTTTTAGATGAGGCACAACTAGATAGAATCCTGGATCCTTATGAAATGACGGAAGCGGGAATTGCCGGGAAAGAATTGTTGAAAAATAATTAATTGTGAAGAAGTTATAATAAAATAATTTTAGTTCGAAATATAGTTAAGAAGATCGAAGGATATATAATAAGGAAAGAATTAATAATATTTTTGAATATACTACTGGAAAAATAAGTTGATAAAAATATACATAAATCTCAAATTTTTGTTTAGGGCAATTTAAAAAAGTAATTCAGTATTAAAAAGAGGATTTATTCCAGAAAATAGCAAATAAAAGCGATTTTTTTGAAGGAAGGATCAGAAAGCTAAATAAGTTTTGACTATCTTCCCATAAAGACTATAGAAAAATTTTAGTTTATCCGGAAACAACCTTTTACATGCAGATGAATATTTTTATCCATGCAGCCGATACACTGATTAATACTTATTAGCAATTTAGAAAATAATCATCGTATTCCTTAGTAATTAATAAATAACCATGATCGCTTTATTGATTACCCTTTGTTAATAATTAATCATGTTTTCTTGAATTTTTATAGGAAAACAATTAGAATAAACAAATATCACAAATAATCAAAGAAAAGAAATTGTATTATAATGATTATAAATTATAAAAATTATTAGGAGATTGATTATGATAAAATTCGATATGGTCATTGTTTCTGATAAAGTTTTTGTTAATGATAGGTTAATTAATTGTAATGTAGGAATAAAAGATGGCATTATCACTACAATAAGCAAAGATACTTTAATTGCTGAAAAAATCATTGACGCAAAAGGGAAAATGGTTTTACCCGGAACCGTAGATCCTCATGTCCATATTAGAGCTCCGGGACACGATGAAAGAGAAACCTTCGAGAGTGGTTCAATGGATGCTGCTTTAGGTGGAGTTACAACAATCATCGAAATGCCAATCTCAGCCCCTCCTCCACATTCACCGGAAATAGTCGAAAATCGAATGTCTGTCGCAGATAAAGAGGTAGTTGTCGATATTGCTTTTTTCGGAGCAGCAGGCATAGATCGTTTAGATGATATCATTCCCTGTTCAAAATCAGGTATTGTAGCCTTTAAAACTTTTCTGCATGAAGCTCCTCCTGGTAGGGAAAAAGAATTTATCGGACTTACCGCTCCTAAAACCAGTGACCAATATGAGTTGATGGAAAAAGTTGCGAAAACAGGAGTTATTATTGGTTTTCATGCAGAAAATAATGATATGATCAATAAAAATATCTCAAAATTAAGAGCACAAGGTAAGACATCCCCGATTTTTCACGGAAGATCCAGACCACCGGTTGTAGAGATAGAAACAGCTTCAAAGATTTTACTTTTTGCTGAAAAAACCGGTGCAAAAATAGAAATGTGTCATATAAGCACCCCCGAAGTAGTAGAATTGGTCAATGAAGCAAAATGTAAGGGTGTATACGTTATTGCAGAAACCTGTCCACATTACTTGTTCCTTAACGAAAATGCCTTGAATAAAGTGGGTGTGTTTGCTAAATGCAATCCACCCTTAAGAAGCGAAGAAGAACGTAAAGGAATGTGGGAAATGGTGAATGATGGAAGTATCGATATGATTGGAAGTGATCATGCGCCTTACACAAAAGAGGAAAAAGAAAAAGGCAGTAAGGATATATTTGTTCCTCCGGCAGGATTTCCAGGATTATCTACAAGATTACCCTTACTTTTCACAGCGGTTAGAGAAGGTAAATTAGAGCTGGAAAGAATGGTAAAGCTTATATGTGAAAATCCGGCAAGAATATTTGGTTTGTTTCCCAAGAAAGGAACTATTTCTATTGGTTCAGATGCTGATTTTGTCATTATTGATCCGGACAGGAAAGACAAAATATATAAGAATAAAATGTACACAAAATGTAAAGACAGTGCACTTGTCTATGATGGATGGGAAGTCTATGGTAAACCTGAAAAGACAATTATTAGAGGGCAAATTGTATTTGACACAGGGAAAATAACTGCCCCCCCCGGTTATGGAGAAGTTATAAGAGTATATTCTCATTAAAATAAAAATATATACACATATCTTAACACATGATTAAATGTTTTATATTAGAAAATTATATAGAATACTTTCAGATAAAAAAGGAGGAAAAGATGAATAAAATTAATCTGCAGAAATTAGAAAAACTTAACAACAGATATGTAATAGAAAAAGTAGAAGAAGCGATAAAGCTATGCAAGCCGGCCAAAGTGACAGTAGTAACCGATTCAAATGAAGATGTAAATTATGTTAGAAATTTAGCTCTTGATATCAATGAAGAAAAACAGTTGAAAATGGAAGGTCATACCATTCATTTTGACGGATATCATGATCAGGCCAGGGATAAGGAACATACCAAATATCTGTTGTCTCAAAAAGTAGATTGGGGACTAGGAATAAATTATGTTGAAAAAAGTAAAGGATTAAAAGAAGTCTATTCTTTTCTTGATGGAAGTATGGTTGGAAAAGAAATGTTAGTACGCTTTTTCTCTTTAGGCCCAACCAATTCCATATTTTCCCTCCGGGCTTTGCAGATTACCGATTCTGCTTATGTCGCTCACAGCGAAGACCTTCTCTATCGGCAGGGATACCAGGAATTTGAAAACCTGAAAGGTTCTGATAACTTCTTTTTCTTTCTTCATTCTGCGGGGAGACTGGATAATGGAGTGAGTGCAGATATTGATAAAAGGCGTATCTATATCGACCTTGAAGAGAATAGAGTCTTTTCAGTGAATAATCAGTATGCCGGAAATTCTATCGGCTTAAAGAAACTAGCGTTCAGACTGGCAATCAAAAAAGCACAACAGGAAGATTGGCTGGCAGAGCACATGTTTATTATGGGTGTTCATGGTCCAAAAAACCGGATATCCTATTTTACCGGAGCTTTTCCCAGTGCCTGTGGAAAGACCAGCACGGCCATGATTCCCGGTCAAACCGTTGTTGGAGATGATATTGCCTATCTTAGAAAAATTGAGGGTAAAGTTCGGGCGGTTAACGTAGAATCCGGTATTTTCGGGATTATTCAGGATGTGAATCCCAAAGATGATCCCTTGATCTATCAAGCTTTGACCACCCCGAGAGAACTCATTTTTTCGAATGTACTCATCAATGATAATAAACCTTATTGGCTGGGCATGAAAAAAGAGATTCCGAATAAGGGTACAAATTATTCCGGAGAATGGACAGATGCTAAATTGGATGATCAAGGCAATCAAATCACCCCTTCCCACAAAAATGCAAGGTACACCATTCGTCTAAGTGCATTAAAGAATATCGATCCTAAAGCCGAGGATCCGGCAGGTGTTCCCATTAGTGCTGTCATCTACGGGGGAAGAGATTCTGATACCACCATACCGGTTGTTGAATCCCTCGACTGGGCACACGGTGTGTTCTTGGGTGCGACCATCGAATCCGAGACTACTGCTGCCACCCTGGGTGCACAGGGAGTCAGGAAGCATAATCCCATGGCCAATCTTGATTTTATCTCGGTACCGATTAAAACCTACATAGAGAATCATATAAAATTTGTTGAAAACCTTGATTCAGTTCCCAGAATTTATGCGACCAATTATTTTCTAAAAGGCAAAGACGGGCAATACCTAAATAGCAAGCTAGATAAGAAAGTATGGGTGCTTTGGGCAGAAGGCCGGGTCAACAATGAGTATGATGCCATTGACACTCCGGTAGGTAGAATACCAAAATACGAAGATGTAAAAAAATTATTTAATTCCGAAATGGGCAGAGAGTATACCCGACAGGAGTATGAAGAGCAATTTTCTCTGAAAGTAGCTAAATACCTGGAGAAGATGGAGCGCATGATTAAGATCTTCGGACCTATCGATATGCCGGATGCCTTTGACAAAGAACTTAAATCCCAGATATTAAGATTACAGGAAATAAAAGAAGCGTTTGGTAAGGAAATTATCTCACCATTTGATTTTTAAGAGTATAAAATATTTCATCTAATTGAGGTAGAAAGCATTGAATTAAAACGGAGCCAAAATTATTTGGTTCCGTTTTTTTATAAGAAGGCAATTTTTTGTATGGATTATGTTTCTGGAAAAATTGCACTAGATTTATCTTACTTCTACAAAAAACCAATAAATAAAAAATGAATCTCCTTTACAAACTAACAATGTCTTGCTCTTTATTACTATAAGACTAGAATATATCCCAAATAATCATTGCTGATAATTAATATCTGAAGTTTATTTAATTTTTTTACGCTTTTAAAAGGAGAAAAACAACTAAATTTTAATATAGTTGGTTTTAAAATTAAGTTTAGATGCCTTTGTAGGTTTCCTTATTAAAGGGCAACTATAAAATTTTTTTATAATATTTTAACAAGTCTATTAAAAGTGTTTTGCAGATATTGAATCACAAATTGAAACAGTTATTTAAAAAAATCGTTGGTATTTTCACTTGTATTTACAATTCTCAATGGAAAATTATTTTTTGTTATGTTGATAATTTATTCAAATCGTTTTAAATTTCCCTTTTTTCCTTATTAAGATGATGTAAATAGCTTAAAACAGAAAGGAAAAAATATATAAAAACCCTGCCCAAAAAGTCTTTTAATTTGAAAGAAAATATTACATTAAAAATCTTCACTAATATTATTTGTCTGATTTTAAGATGGAAAGCAAGCCTTTTCTCCTGGAAAGAATACTTTAATTGTACCCCTTAAATTCAAATAAAATAGTATTGGATTTTACAATAAGTTTATTGTTGGAATTATTATCTATATGTATTAAATGGGGAAAATAAAAAAATAAACGGATAAATATTTTTCTAATCTGAAACAAAAGAAGATTGTACTTTAAATTTAACAAGTTATTGTTTTAAGGAATCAAATGATAATTCTTTCATATTATATTTATCAAGATTATAAAATACAACTTAAATTTAGATTAGTAAAAAGCTAAGTATGATTTTTGAAGGAAACTATTATTTGACATATTGAAATATAAAGTGTATTCTCATAAATAACATATTATAAATAATAAGTAATATAATAAAAGAATATCTTAAAAATTTTCTTAAAAAGTAAACATTTTAAAAAAATTTGACATGAAGTACTTTTTAATCTATTATAATCGTATATTATATATAATATACGATTATAATAGAGAGGGGATTTTTAATATATGCTCAAAACTAACTTAGTCAATCAAATTTACGAGTTAATTGTAAAGAAAATAATAAGTAGTGATTTAAAAATGGGTGAAAAAATTATTATCTCTTCAATTGCTAAAGAATATCATGTAAGTTCTACTCCTGTCAGGGAAGCCTTGAATAAATTAACCAAAGAAGGATTGGTAGAAAATATACCAAATGTGGGTAATTTTGTATTTAAATTAAACGAAAATGACACAGAGGAAATATTATATATTAGGGAATTACTAGAAAGTAGTTCCCTAAAATATACCTTATTAAAAGAAGATAATGAAATATTTATAAAATTGTTAAATGAATTTTATGAGTTGAAACGGGAAAAAGATCAATCGGAAATTCGTAAAAGATTTCATGACCTGGATACTTTACTTCACCTATCAATTATAAAAAGTACCTCTAATCGTCGACTGCTTGAAATGTATGAGAGAGTATTTAATATTTTATTTGTTTTTATTTTGAAAATACATCACAGCGAGAAATATTATGGACAGAATTTTGATCATTGTATTAAATTATTAGAAGGAATTGTTAGCAAAGATTATGTTGAGGCAAAAAGATTTTTAGAAATCCACTTTAACTATACTAGAAATAATTTAAAAAATTATTTTAATTCATTATAAAAACAGATAACACTAAAAAACCTTTTCTATACTTACATATGTTTCTATCATTCCATTTATATATTCAAAATCCTTTGTTATTAAATATATGAATTTTTATTAATAAAATTGCTGGGGAGGATAAATTTATGTTTAAATACGGCGGATACGCTGGGAAAATTCTTGAAATTAACTTAACTACTAAAAAAATTTCTACACAAAAAGTCAATCCAAAATGGGCAGAACAATTAATAGGAGGCAATGGTTTTGCAGCGAAATTATTATATGATAAAGTTCCCGCAAAGACTGATGCACTAAGTGAAAGTAATGCTTTAATATTCATGGTTGGTCCCCTTCAAGGCACTAGAATCCCCGCATGTGGAAGCAGAACTGCGATTATTACAAAATCTCCATTAACTAATTTATTTATGGGTTCATATTTTGGAGGGCACTTTGGAGCTGAGTTAAAGTTCGCCGGATACGATGGAATTGTTATTTATGGTAAGTCAGTTGAACCAATATATCTCTATATTAAGGATGATTTCGTAGAGCTGAGAAATGCTAAAGAAATTTGGGGATTAAAAACATATGAAGCACAAATGAAATTACTTGACCAATTAGATGAAAAAAGAGCCGCGACTGTATGTATTGGACCTGCCGGAGAAAAGCAGGTTAAGATGGCTTGTATTATTTCTGGGACACATGCATCCGGAAGAGGCGGAACAGGTGCTGTAATGGGTTCAAAGAACTTAAAGGCAATTGTGGTGAAAGGGAGCAAGGGAGTAAATATACCTGAAATAGATTCATTAGAAAAATATACTGATGAATTAACCGATCATTTTAAAAATAATCCGGTAACCGGAAAGATATTGCCTGAGTATGGAACAACATTATCGGTTGATGGTGCGAATAATTTAGGATTATTTGGAACACGCAATTGGCAAACTGAAATATTTGATAGATACGAAGAGATTGGTGGAAATACTTTTAAAACCAAATATGCAGTAAAACATACAGCTTGTTTTACATGTCCAGTTGCATGTGCAAAAGTATATGAAGTAAAAGATGGTAAATATAAAGGTTCAATTGCAACTGGACCAGAATATGAAACTATTTGGGCGCTTGGTTCTAATTGCGACAATAGCGATCCTGCATCAATAATTAAAGCGGACAGATTATGTGATGATTTAGGAATTGATACTATTTCTGCCGGTGCAGCGATAGGTTTAGCCATGGAGTGTTATGAAAAAGGAATGATAACCTCTAAAGAAACAGGAGGATTGAGTCTTGAGTGGGGGAATGCTGATACTATACTACAACTTATTGAACTAATCGGTTACAAAAAGGATTTCGGTTCGATTTTAGGCGAAGGAACAAAATTCATGGGGAAAATTTACGGAGCTGAAAAACTTACCTGCGAATGCAAAGGATTGGAAATACCTGCTCATTCACCAAGAGGCCTTCCTGGTATGGCCTTAGGATTTGCAACTTCAAATAGAGGAGGAACTCATCAAGATGGTAGGCCAACCGCAGAAAAAGGGGGAATTGTGGATCGTTTAGTATATAAGGGAAAAGGTAAATATATATTAAATGTTCAACGTCAGACTGCAATTGCAGACTGTTTGATATGCTGCAGGTTTACTGAAAGTATTTTTGGAATAACACATGTCACTGAGGATCTAGTAGAAGTGTTAAACAAAGTAACAGGTATGAATTTAACAGTTAATCAGGTAATTCAAGTCGCCGATAGAGTATGTAATCTTGAAAGAGCGTTCAATGTTAGAGAAGGTGCTTCAAGAAAAGATGATTCTTTACCTTACAGGGTAATGAATGTACCAATTCCTTCCGGACCTTCTAAAGGACAATTTATCCCTAAAGAAGCTTTCAATAAAGAATTGGATAGCTATTATCAAAATAGAGGTTGGGATGCTACAGGTGTTCCCAAAAAAGAGACTCTTGTAGAATTAGGTCTAGGATATATTGCTGAAGATTTAGATTTATAATATATCTGATAGACTAAAAAAATTACAATTAAATTTTTAAATTAAAATTTATAAAACAAGGAGGAGTTCAAATTATGTCAATTGTTGGACTATTGGGTGTAGGTACAATGGGAAAAGGTATGCTTAAAAATTTAGTAAAAAATGGACATAAAGTTTATACTTATGATCCAGCATCTGGGGCAAAGGATTGCGCTGTAAAACTTAGTGCCATACCTTTAGATAATCCTAAAGAAGTTGGGGAAAAAGTAGAAATATTATTAGCAAGCTTGCCTTCCAGTGAATCTGTACAAGCTGCAATAAGTGGCGAAGATGGTGCATTACACGGAATGAAAGAAGGAACATTTATTTGTGATATGAGCACGACCGCTATTAATGTTGAAAAAGAATTATACGAGAAAGCCAGGGAAAAAGGAATAGGTTTTTTAGACTGTCCAGTTAGTGGTGGTCCAAAGGGTGCCGAAAATGGTGCATTATCCATCATGATTGGAGGGGATGAAAAGGCTTTTAAAAAAGTAAAATTCGTTTTAGAATCGATTGGTAAAAGTATATTTTATCTAGGAAATATCGGTTCAGGCCAAACTGTGAAATTATGTAATAATATAGTACAGGGCGTACAACTTGTTGCTTTAGCCGAATCTTTTACAGCAGCTGTTAAATCAGGAGTAAATTCTAAACAATTACTTGATGTTTTAATGAGCGGCGGCGCATATAGTAAAGTTTTAGATGCATTTGGCGAAAATCTTGCAAAAGGAAATTATGATAAGGTTAGCTTTGCGTTACATCATATGCATAAAGACATGAGTTTGTTTATGAAATTAGCGGATGATATAAAAGTTCCATCTATAGTAAGCAGTGTTTCCTATCAAGAATTTAATTCAGCTATGAATAATGGTTTAGGTGGAAAGGATGTTTCCGCTGTTGCAACTGTCACAGAAAACATGGCTGGTGTAAAGATAAGGTATTAAAGGAATTTGAAAAAAGGGGGTGATTAGGATAAAAAAAATATTTGTAAATGAAGAAAAATGTACTGGTTGCCGAATATGTGAGCTAGTATGCTCAGTAAAGAATGAATCTGTATATAATCCTGAATTATCGAGAATAATTAAATTATTGGATGGTTTACCGGAAAATCTATCGACGATTGTATGTCAACAATGTCCCGATGCTCCATGTATTGAAAGTTGTCCGGTTAGTGCTATATATTCAGATGATAAAAAAGGAATTGTAAAAATTGACTTAGACAAATGTATCGGCTGTAAAAAATGTGTTCAAGCATGTCCGTATAATGCAATGTTTTTTAATGAAAAAATAAAAAAGCCATTTAAATGCGAATTTTGCGGGGGCGAACCTGCTTGTATCGAAAAATGTCCTGTCGATGCTATCAGTGTATTAGAATTTTAATAAAATAATATTTTCCCGGTTCATCAATTTAAATAAATTAGAATTAAGTGCCAAAGGAGGTGGATGTTCATCGAAAAGTAAATATTTAATAAGGGGGAATGTGAAAATATCGAATATATTCATCAAAAGCTAGTTTAGACTTACCATAAAAATATAATAGTTAGCATAGAAAATAGCTAATTGCACAATATGTAATTATAGTTTGCAGAACGAGTTATCACTAGCAAATATAACAATTTTGTAAACTATTACTTATATTGAAAACACAGCTAAATTATGCGCAAAGTTTTTTTTATCTTAAAGGAGGATAATAAAATGAAATTCGGAAAAATTGATAATTTTAATGCAAAAATATTATTGTTAGTTTTGGTAATTTTCAGCCTTAGTTTGTTTTGCTTACCAACATTGGCAGCTGATGACGAAACAATTACTTTAAGAGTTCAAAGTGTATATACCGGTCCATTATATGAGTATGATAAAGTTGTTCTAGGTAGAGTATCCGCTATTACAAATGGTCGAGTTCAATTTGAAGTCTATCAAGCAGGTGAAATAGTAGCAGGTCCTGAGATATTGGATGCAGTTAGTGCAGGTATTGTAGATGCTGGAACTGACTTTTGTTCTTATTGGGTCGGGAAGAACCTCGCTTTTGATATTTTAGCAACACATACTGCATCTGGAACCTTGATGGATTTTTTAATGTGGTACTATGTTGGTGGGGGAAGAGATTTCTACCAGGAAACATACGGTTTGTATAATACTGTTTACTTACCATATTATTTGATGGGTCCAGAATCCGGATTTAGAACTAATAAACCAATCTACAACTTAGAAGATTACAAAGGTTTAAAATTAAGAACTTCTTCATATGTAGGTGGAAAAGTTCTTGAAGAATTAGGAGCTTCTCCTGCACCAGTACCGTTTGCAGAAGTATATGAAGCATTGCAAAGAGGGGTAATTGATGGAGCAGAAGCATCTGGACCTAACAATGATTGGGATTATGGTTTCCAAGAAATAACTAAATATGTTTGTACTCCCTCATGGCATCAGCCATATGCCGTTTGCGGTGTTATGATGAATAAAGATGTATGGCAAAGCTTACCTGAAGAAATTAAACCATTACTTGTTGGGGCTTTTGAAGCTGTAATGAATGAAGCTGCATATGAACAATTATACAAGGATGCAGCAGCAACTGATAGATTTCTTGAGGCAGGAATAGAATTATGTAGATTAAGCGATGAAGATCTTGATAAAATCGAAGAGATAAAAAGTAAGATTCAAGAAGAAATTGCCAGTGAAAATGATTTGTATGCAAGGATATTAAAATCTCAAGTAGATTTTTATAAATCTTTTACTAACTACCGTAAAGTAATTGCTCCTTATTACCCATCTCGTGATATTAAGGTCTATCCTGATCTATAAGAATAATATTGTAAAAAGATCTGTAGAATTTTTAGTGATTAAAAATAGGGGCGCTTTTTTAAAAGCTCCCCTATTTATAGAAGTTAAATAATGACCTAAATTTAATGCAATCTTATCGATTAAGTTTAGGAAAAAATGAGAATGAAATTTCATTATTTAACTAGAAGATGATATTTCTACTACCTTTTTACATTAAAAATAATTAATAAATGAGGTGATCATTTTGAAAGATTACAGTAAAAATAATTTAATTGAATATCTTGAAAATATTAATGAGTGGGTTGGTAAAATATTTGGATGGTTAGCCATTCTGTTTACAATTATTATGCTTTATGAAGTAGTTACTAGAAGGTTTTTTGGGCATCCAACTGTATGGGCTACAGAAGTATCTACATATATCTATGGAATATATATCATGATTTTAATAGGATATACATTATTACATGATGGTCATGTCAGAGTTGATATCCTGCATTCAAAGTTTTCCTCAAAAACAATATTGATTATAGATTTAGTCGGATTTATTGTTTTTTTTGTACCTTTTATTGTTGGATCACTTATCGGAGGGTATAAATTTGCGCTACAGTCTTTAATAACACTCGAAAAGAGCGGTTCAATTGCAGGAATAATTTTATGGCCTGTAAAGGCAGCAATACCTGTTGGAATGTTATTTGCATTATTACAAGGTATTTTAGAATTTTATAAAAAGATTAATATTTTAAGAGTTTCGGTCAAGGAGGTAAATAATGGGTAATGAAATTCTTCTTTCATTAATGCTAATAACATTAGTCATTGGTTTATTAGGGGGCTATCCTCTAGGCTTTGTGATGGGGGGAGTGGGTTTTATTTTTGGCTTTATTGAATGGGGACCAAGAGTTTTTATGATGGGATCTCTTAGGATCTTTAGTGTAATGAACAACAGTGTTTTAATGGCTATCCCTTTATTTATCCTAATGGCAAATTTTATGTCAAATTCTGGTATTTCGGACAGATTATTTGGTACGGCTCCATATTTATTTGGAAAAACAAGAGGTGGTTTAGGAATAACCGTTATTTTAATTTCTACATTACTTGCTGCTTGTACAGGTATTATTGGAGCATCGGTAACCAGTATGGGTCTCACTGCTTTGCCAGTTTTGCGTCGATATAAATATAACAAAGAATTATCATTAGGATTAATCTGTGCCGGTGGATCTTTAGGTATCTTAATTCCTCCAAGTATAATGTTGGTTATAATGGCAGCCTATACTACATTATCTGTTGGTCAACTTTTTGCTGCAGCTTTTCTGCCTGGTTTTCTATTAAGCTCATTATACATGGTATATATTTTTGGAATATCATATTTACGCCCTGAATATGGACCAGCTCTATCTAATGAGGAATTAGGAAAAGTGAACAGAGCAAAGGTTGTCGGATTATTTTTTATAAATATGCTTCCTACATTGGCAATTATATTTGGAGTTCTGGGTTCAATCTTAATGGGTATTGCTACTGCAACTGAGGCCGCAGCCGTAGGAGTATTACTAACATTTTTTTTAGTCTTAGTGTACAAAGAATTTTCTTGGAATAATCTGAGGAAAATAATTTCTTCTACTGCTACGACATCCTGTATGGTATTAACTATTATAGCCGGGGCGGCAGTTTTTACTTCAACCTTCTTTGGTTTGGGGGGGCGACAGATGGTAACCGAGTTAGTGTTAGGAATGGAATTAAGCAGATATGGTCTTCTTGGATTAGTCATAGTAATAGTTTTTTTACTGGGTTTTATTATGGATTATACACAAATTATTCCCCTTGTCTTTCCAATTTTTTTACCAATGCTTATTGGTTTTGATTTTGATTTACTATGGATAGTAATTTTAATCGCAGTAACATTACAAACTTGTTTCTTAACTCCACCCGTAGGACCTGCTTTAAACTATTTAAAAGGAGTAGCTCCTAAGGACGTATCGATGGCTGATATTTGTAGAGGTATAGTACCTTTCACGGTTATTATTTTAATTGGTGTATTTATATGTATTTTATTTCCAGAAATTGTGTTGTGGCTGCCAAAAATAACCATTGGATATAAATAAAATAATAAGTAAAGTATTTTTTGTGGAGGTAAGTATGTTGAGAGTATTGCTTGCAAAAATGGGTTTGGATGGACATGATAAAGGCTTAAAAATTATTGCAAAAGCATTTCAAAATTCTGGAGTTGAAGTCATTTACTTAGGGCTAAGACAATCAGTAGAAAAAATTACTGAAGCGGCAATTGAAGAAGATGCTTCTGTGATCGGAATTAGTAGTTTATCTGGAACTCATATTGCTTCGGCCAAAAAATTGATTGATGCTCTAAAAAAGAAAAAAATTGAATGCAAGGTATTTTTTGGAGGGGTTATTCCGCAGGAAGATATTATAATTTTAAAAAAAATTGGGATTGACGAAGTTTTTCCAGTTGGTTCAGATTTAGACCAGGTAGTTAATATTGTAAAAAGTGATAATCAAAATGAAATTCAAGCGAAAAAAAATGCAGCACAAATGGAAATTGATTCTGATATACAAAAAAAACAAGAAGATGATTTTTTCACAGATTCCAAAATACCCATTAAGGAATTCTATACATATAAAGATATTGACGAAATGGAAAAAAATGAAATTGAAGTACCAGGCGAATATCCCTATACACGTGGACCTTATAAATCAATGTATAGAAGTAGGCTGTGGACAATGAGGCAATATTCCGGATTTGGAACAGCAGCTGATTCTAACGAACGATATAAATATCTTCTCAACCAAGGTCAAACCGGCTTAAGTGTAGCATTCGATTTACCAACTCAATTAGGTTATGATTCAGATAATGAAGAAATCGAAGAAGAGGTTGGGAGAGTTGGGGTTGCCATTGATACAATAGAAGACATGCATACTCTTTTTCAGGATATACCACTGGATAAAGTGAGTGTAAATTTCACAATTAATTCAACTGCAATTGTTATTTTAGCAATGTATATTGCTGTTTTTGAAGAAAGGGGGTATGATCCAAAAATATTATCAGGTACAACACAAAATGAAATGATAAAGGAATTTATTTCCAGAAACTCGTATATATTTCCTATAGAACCGTCAATTAAAATTGTTGGTGACATAATAGAATATTCAAGTAAATACTTGCCAAAATTTAATCCTATTAGTTTAACAGGTTACCATATAAGAGAATTGGGAGCCAATGCCATCCAGGAATTAGCAATTACGATGTCTATAGCCATTTTGTATGTTGAAGAAGCTATAAAAAAAGGAATGGATGTAGACAGTTTTGCCCCTAGATTATCTTTTCATTTTGCATGTAATCAGGATTTTTTCGAGGAAATAGCAAAATTTAGAGCAGCGAGAAGAATTTGGGCAAAAATTATGAAAAATAGATTTTTTGCAAAAAATGAAAAGTCATGCAGATTAAGATTTTTTTCGGGTGGTAATGGTACTTCCCTAACTGCAAAAGAGCCTTTAAATAATGTAGTAAGGTGTGCATTGATTTGTCTTTCAGGTGTTTTGGGAGGTGCACAGGCCATTCATGTAGCCGGTTATGATGAAGCCTTATCTATTCCATCTATCGAATCAGTTAATTTATCATTGAGAACTCAACAGGTAATAGCTTATGAATCGGGTGTGACTAAAACCGTAGACCCATTAGCTGGATCATATTATGTTGAAAGTTTAACCAATGAATTAGAAGAGAAAGCAAACCAATTATTGGAAAAAATTGAAAAAGTAGGTGGAATCGTGGAAAGTGTTAAAAGCGGTTGGATATCAAAAGAAATCATTAATTCTGCTTACCAAACACAAAAAGAAATAAATTCCGGTAAAAAAGTTATTGTTGGAGTAAATAAGTTTGCCACTCTACAAAAAGATGAGAAAAAAATAAAAATTGAAGAATTCTCCTTGGAAGCATTAAAAAATCAAAAGGAAAGATTAGGAAAAGTAAAAGAAGAGAGGGATAGTCTCAAGGTAAGAAATGCTTTGGATGAAATAACTAAAGTTGCAGAAAATGGAAATAATTTAATGCCATCAGTAATTAAAGCTATTAAGGTAAGAGCGACTATTGGCGAGATAATTGAGGGAATGAAAAAAGTTTTTATGGAATATAATAATTAATGATTTTAAAAATAATATATTATGTGTAGATTGAGCAGAATAAGGATTAATAATTAAACCGAATTTTTGTCTATATTTTATATAATTATAAGTTTAGGAGATTTAAGCACAGGTAATTAACAAGAAAGAACAATCTGAAAATGGAGGAGTACCTGAAGAATTATGTACTACATTTGAGCAGAGAAAAAAAGACAGATTACCCTCACCATAATTCTTATATAAATATTGATGAAAAAGATGTATTGTCTAAAGGTGTTGAAATTTATGTTCAAAGTGAATTTCATCTTTTCAATTTTTATTAGTGCTAGTTACACATGAACATCTCATTAATTTTAATCAATTAATCATCCTAGTTCTAGTAGTATTTAAGTGTATTACTTTCAAATGGTGTTTACACATTATGTTCTTTCCTATAGAAAAATAATACTATTTACAAAGGCTTAGGTAAAGCATATTTTCGCTTAGCATCCAATAATTTCCGGTAAGGGATTTTGCCCTTTAGCCTGTAACCCTGATTTGTTCTTTTAAAATTATAATAGGTAATAAATTGATCAAGATCATTCTGTAATTGAGATAGAGAAGTATAGACCTTTTTGATTATAGCAATCTGGTAGAACTTCTCAGCAAGTGTCCGATTAACCTTTTCTACAATACCATTACTCTGTGGAGTTCTCGGTTTAATACAGGTATGTCTTATTCTGTTTTGTTTCAAGAATTTCTCATACTCGTGTTTACCGTTCACCCAGTGCGTGGTGTATTCCTTCCCATTATCGGTTAGGACTCAATCTAAGGGTATATTAAATTGTCTGTATACGGGTAAAACTTTTGTTGTCAGGAAATCTATCGAGCTTGTTGCTGTTTTATTCGTATAGACTTTAGTAAAACCAAAGTTACTACAAGCATCCATGCCGGTCTGTTGATAGATTCTTCCTAAACCTTTAATGGTACCGACATAGAAGGTATCCTGGCAAAAGAGATAGTCGGGATAATAGGCATTGATATGTGCTGGTTTTCTTTTAGCTACTTCTCTTAGGTACCTTTCAGTGACTATAGGGTTATTTGATTTCTCTTGGGCATAGAAGAGTCGATTTAAACGATGATTTAGACCTTTTCTTTTTAAGACATGATAGATACCGGTTTCGCTGATAGCGATTTTTTGCTGTCTTAATTCATTGACAATTCTTCTGGGCTCATGAGTCGGGTAATTAATTATGTAATTGAGAATGATCGCCTCAAAGTTTGGTTTAATCTGATTAGGCATCCTGGGTTTAGCTTTCTTCTTGTCTTGTAGTCCCAGATAACCGAATTTGATAAATCGTTTTAACCAATCATAATAGATGGTTCTGGATATCTGAAATACCTTACAGGTAAAAGTAATATTATTGTGTTTTTGTGCATGCTGCAGTACACTGTCTTTGTAACTTGCTATACGTTCATCTTTGGTCATGTGTGCTGTTCTCCTTCCTATATTTGAATATTTATGGTTATTAATGTTCTATAGGAAAGATCACATACATGATCAATTTTATTTTAAGAGAAAATGTAAACACATCTCGAACTAAGTACAGCTTAAGTTTGCTAAAAATAATGAGATGCAACTAGCTTTTTCTAATAATTGGAAACACAGAATGAAGCCATATAAAAGCTAGAATAAAATCTAGAGTAGTAAAAATTTTCTATTGTTCATTTTTTGTATATCAATATTCAAAAAAAAGAAATATATTCTATTATTCTACTTGGTTTAAGAAAATAGTATTTAAAAACAATAGATAACCAATTATTTATAACTATAACTCAGATATATTAAATCAAACAATATGGAAAAGATATATACGTTAAAATATAAATGTATAAATATATAATAAATAAACATTTAAAACTACAGAATTTCCTTAACTAATATATTTATATAAATACAAAATTAATTATTTTTTGATAATTTTCAAATGGTGGCAAAATTTATCTAAAAAATCTGCTTGAATCAGATTAGAAAATACTTAAGGAGGACACAATCAGCTATGAAGAAAATAATTTTAGCTAAAATGGGATTAGATGGCCATGATAAAGGTTTAAAAATAATTGCCAGAAGTTTAAGGGATGCTGGGAATGAAGTAATCTATTTAGGATTAAGGCAAAATGCTGAAGTAATAATTGAATCTGCCATTCAAGAAGATGCTGATACTATAGGAATTAGTGTTCTATCCGGAAGCCAAATTCCCCTGGCAAAGAAATTATTTTTATCAATGAAAAAAAATAATGCTAATTTTAGAATATTATTTGGCGGAATTATCTCCAAAGAAGATATCGTTACTTTAAAAAAAATGGGTATATCAGAAGTATTTCCAGTGGAAACCAGTCTAAAAAAAATTGTTGAATCTTTTCAAGGTAAAATATCAAATGAAATAAAAGAAAATGTAATTAATGCCAAAGAGGAAAAGCATAGCAAAATAAATGCAAAGAAAAATTTTGAAACAGACTCTGGAATTCCAGTTAAAGAAACCTACACTAAAGAAGATGTCTCTTTTTTAGAGGAAAATAAAGATTTGGGAATGCCTGGGAAATATCCTTATACCCGAGGACCTTATGAAACAATGTATCGGGGAAAAATTTGGACCATGCGACAATATGCTGGATTAGGTACTGCTACTGAGTCAAACCAAAGATATAAATATTTGTTAAGCCAAGGACAAACAGGTTTAAGTGTTGCACTGGATTTGCCGACGCAGATAGGTCTAGATTCAGATTCTCCTGACATTGAAGAAGAAGTAGGTAGAGTTGGCGTAGCCATAGATACAGTAGAAGATATGTATACTTTATTTAAAGATATTCCTTTGGAAAAAGTAAGTGTAAGCTTTACTATCAACTCCACAGCAATGATTATTTTAGCCATGTTTATAGTTATGGCACAAGAAAAAGGTTATGATCCAAAAAAACTTAGCGGTACAGTTCAGAATGACATGATTAAAGAATTTTTGTCTAGAAATACCTTCATTTTTCCCTTAAAGCCCTCATTAAAACTATCCAGTGATATTATCTCTTTCTCCAGTCAACATTTATCCAAATTTAATCCTATCAGTTGTGCCGGATATCACATAAGAGAATTGGGTGCGAATGCTGTACAGGAATTAGCAACTACTCTTGGTGCTGCAATTATTTATACCGAAGAAGTGCTTAAAAGAGGTATTCCAATAGATAACTTTGCTCCTCGTTTATCTTTTGAACTTTCCTGTGGTCAAGATATTTTTGAGGAAATAGCAAAATTTAGAACTGCTCGTAAAATGTGGGCACAGATTATGAAAAATAGGTTTCATGCTAATAATGAAAAGTCTTTAAAATTTAGGGTCTTTGCAGGAGGAAATGGAATTTCTTTAACTGCAAAAGAACCCTTAAATAATATTGTGAGAGGGACTTTTCAATGTTTGATCGGGGCATTAAGTGGTGCGCAAGCCATCCATGTTCCAGCATATGACGAAGCTTACGCCATTCCCACTGAAGAGTCGGCTTTGATATGTTTAAGAACTCAGCAGATTGCTGCTTATGAGGCGGGAATTATTAGAACGGCTGATCCTCTAGCTGGTTCATATTACATTGAAGCACTAACTAATGAGCTTGAAAAAAGAGCAACTGATTTAATGGAGAAAATCGATAAATTGGGTGGATTGCTAAAATGTATTGAAAGTGGATGGATAATGAAAGAAGTGATCGATTCTGCCTATAAAGTTCAAAAAGATATCGAAGAAAGCAGAAAAGTTATTGTTGGAGTAAATAAGTTTGTTTCTAAAACAAACAAAGGGGAAAAAATTAAAATTCAAAAGTTACCCGATTACATTTTAAAAAATCAAATAGGCAGACTAAAAAAAGTCAAAGAAGAAAGAACAGAGATTAAGGTAAAAGAAAAACTTGATAAACTATCTAAAGCAGCTAAAAATAATTCTAATTTGTTTCCTTATGTTCTAGAAGCAGTAAAAGTTAGGGCAACAATTGGAGAAATTATCAGTACTTTAAAAATAGTTTATGGAGAATATGCAGGAAGTTAGGAGAATTAAATGAATAGTTTACACGGAATCAAAGTTGTTGATTTTTCGCAATTTTTATCTGCATCTTATTGCTCTCAAATTTTAGGAGATTTAGGTGCAGAAATAGTAAAAATTGAAAGACCAGGGATAGGTGAGGTTTATAGAAATTACGGTCCAAAATTCATCAACGGAGAAAGTACCAGCTTTTTAGCTATGAATCGTAATAAAAAAAGCCTTTCTTTAAATCTAAAGAAAGAAAAAGCCATACAAATTGTAAAAGAATTAATAAAAAATGCAGATGTTTTTATTGAAAATTTCAAACCTGGTAAATTGAAAAAACTTAAACTGGATTATGAATCTATTAAATTGATCAATCCCAAATTGATCTATTGTTCTGTGTCAGGTTATGGATCTACAGGCCCATATGCCAGTAAGGGAGGTTTTGATTTAGTTGCCCAGGGAATGTCAGGGCTCATGAGTGTGACAGGCGAGGAAGATGGCCCTCCTGTAAAAGTAGGATATCCGATAACTGATATTGGTTCGGGAATGTATGCTGCTATCGGAATATTGGCTGCACTAATTGCCAGAGAAAAAACTCAGGAAGGGCAATTTGTAGACACCTCTTTATTTGAAACCGGAGTAGCTTGGGCATTGATGCCTGCCTTAAATTATTTTGCCGATGGAACAGTACCCAAAAGAATGGGTTCTGCAAGCCCGCAAAACGCTCCCTATCAGGCATTTGAAACAAAGGACGGAGCTTTTACTGTTGGTACCGGTAATGAGATGTTGTGGCAAAAATTCTGTGAAATTTTTGACCTATCCGAACTTTTAAGCAATTCCAAATACTCAACCAATGTCTTAAGGTTAAAAAACCAGAAATCTCTCGCTTCAACAATTCAGAAAACATTGAAAAATATTACAACACAAGAGTGTATTAAACGTTTGGATGGTGCGGGTATTCCTTGCGGTCCAATCAATACACTGGATAAAGTTTTAGCTGATCCTCAGGTGATAGCAAGGAATCTAATCACAGAGATGAATCATAAGAAAGCCGGTAAAGTAAAAACTTTAGCCTTTCCGGTGAAATTATCTAAAACTCCGGCAAACATTCGGTTGGCACCTGCTTTTCTTGGGGAACATACCACAGAAATATTGAATAAGTTGGGTTATCGGTCAGAGGAAATTGTGCAATTGGAAAAAGAAGGAGTTGTTGAGATTTATAAAGGAAAATAGATGATGTTATTTTTCTTTATTAATAATGTTACAAATCAAACAGGAGTAAATTAAAATGAATATTGAACATATTGGTATTGCAGTTAATAATTTAGAAGAGGCAATCGAGAAATTCCAAAAGATTTGTCCTGATTTACATTTTCATATAGAACAATCAGCAGATGGTGAAATGCAGATAGCCTTTTTAAAATTTGATAACGTAGAAATTGAACTCTTGGAACCCTTAAAAAAAGAATCGGTTATTGGAAAGTTTATCCAAAAAAAAGGAGAAGGAATCCATCACATAGCCTTAGATGTAAAAAATATAAGTGAAAGTATGGCTAAAGTAAAAAGTACAAATATCAGGTTAATCAACGATGAACCTAAAAAAGGTTCCAATGAAAGTTTGGTGGCATTTTTGCATCCAAAGGATTTTAACGGAGTATTAATTGAATTATGTCAAAGAAAGAAAAAAAATAACGTATAGTATTTTAAAATAATTTCTTAAATTTAAGTCTCGTGGATACATTCTTTTTTAAGCATAGCTTAATGGCTAAACTATAAAAACAAAAGTTATTATATTGAATTGCTTTTTTTATAATAAATGAATTGTTGCAAAAAATATTATATTAAATACATTGTATTTGATTTTACTATATTGATGTCTGGAAATTATAGAGGGTTATCAAAATCTTTAAAAAATAAGGAGGTAAAGATGAAAAGATTAAAATTAGGTTTAGTAGTTTTGTTTGTGTTTTTTCTTGTATTAATATTATGCTCAAGTCAAGTAATTGCTGGTCCATTACAAGTCAAATGGGGAGCAACGAGTGTGAAATCAGATGCTTATGCAACAACAGTCCAATTTGCAGGATATGTCAATAAGTTATATCCGGATGATGTGAATTTTACCATCATGGAGACCGGTGGATTTATTGAAAATTTATCTCGAATGGGTAAAGGTTTGTTAGATATCGCTGCAACAAATCCAGTTTTTGCTTCTTTTGCATATAACGGACAGCATAATTTTGAGGGAAAAGCGAATACAAATTTACGAACCATTTGGAATACAAGTATGCGTCCGCAAAATATAGTTGCCGGAAAAGATTCAGGTATTACCAAATTAGAAGACCTTGATGGGGCAAAAATGGCTTTCAATCCATTAAGTACGTCTGAAACTCTTTCACAAATGTTTTTAGAAGCAAACGGAATTTACCCCAAAAAAATAAATGCAGGAACTTCTGCAAATCTTGAAGCCATGAAGTCAAGAGCAGTAGATGCATGGATTAGAGCAGGTCTTCATACTGGTGCGATAATGGAACTTGCTATCTCAAGACCGTTAAATTTTCTGGCGGTAACAGATGAGCATATTGAAAAATATAATGAAAAATACCCCGGGCATGGAGTTGGAATAGTAGCTCCTGCCGGACAGTATTCCGGACAAGAGGAAGAGTTTTATTCTTTTGCTTTTGTATATGGTGATGTGGTTGACAAGGATATTCCGGAAGACATTGTATATAAATTGGTTAAAACAAATTGGGAAAAAAGGTTTGAATTAACTGAATCAAATGCTGGGCTTAGGGATGGAGGTTTTGCCGAATTTGTTGACTTGACTTTAAATGCAACAGTAGTGCCTTTTCATCCAGGGACTGTAAAATTTTTAAAGGAATTAGATATAGATATTCCCGATAATTTAATACCACCAGAGCTCAAATAAAATCAATCTTATAATATTTTCTGATAATCCTCTATAATTTAATATTTGAATAAGGTAAAAATAATAGAAATTTGTGGTAGCTATTATATATTGCGTTTGATTCATGAATAAAATCAAAGAAATTACTTGTCTGGTATATAAAATTTCATAGAATATAAAGGAGAAACAAATAAGAATGAGAAGATTTAGTGGCTTTTGGAAAATTGTTAATATGCTTTTGGTTTTTTCTTGGGTAATTATAGTGATATTTACTGCAGTGCGCGGAGCCTGGCACCCGATAATTCAAGGAGCCACTTTTTTATCTTTTGGTTTAGCTCTAATTTTTATAAATATACCAATAGATAAAGAAAAAGTAAATTCGTGTAATAATAATTTGCTAAAATTAATTTTTTTCGGAGAAAAATATTCACCATCAATACTTGATTGTGTGATGTCATTTTCAAGTATCATAATTTGTCTATATGTTCCGTTTAACTGGAATCAAATTATGTTGCAATCTTGGGATTACCAAACTTATGAAATTATCTTTAGTGCTATTTTGGTTATCTTGTTATTAGAAGCAGCCAGAAGAAGTACTGGTAAAATTATTCCAATTATGGTTGGCTTATTTATTTCATATGCACTTTTAGGACATTTACTATCCGGACCTTTTGCTCATCCCGGATTTTCTCTAAATGAAATTCTTTATCATTTTTATATGAAAAATGAAGGTGTTTGGGGCATTCTTACAGATACTGTATGTAGAATTATTGCAGTATTTCTTTTACTAGGTCCAATATTAATTGCAACAGGTGCTGGAAAAATGTTTATTAATATTGCAAAATTTTTTGGAGGTCGGACTATTGGTGGCGCCGGACAAATTGCAGTAATCTCTAGCGCATTATTTGGCATGCTTTCCGGTTCAGCAACATCGAATGTAGTTACAACAGGGAATCTAACTATACCTACTATGAAAAAGTTGGGTTATGAAGCTGAATTTGCAGGAGCAGTGGAATCATCAGCTTCATGCGGAGGGCAAATCATGCCACCAATAATGGGTGTTGGAGCATTTGTGATGGCAGAAATCCTGGGTGTTCCCTATCTACATATTGCAATTGCTGCAATAATTCCTGCTTTTGTATATTTCATTGGAGCTGCATGCGGAGTTTATTTTTATGCAAAAAAAAATAAGTTGGGTAAAATTCCTTCAGATCAAATTCCTAATGCAAAAGAAGTTTTTAATTTAAAAGACATTCTAAAACTTTTTATTCCGTTAGGGATTTTAATATATTACATAGCAAGATTACTCCCTCCACAATTAGGTGCTGGCTGGGCACTTATTTCGAGCATATTATTGTATATAATATTCAGCGGTAAAATTTCCATTAAAAGTATAATTCAGAGAACTAAGTATATATCAGAAGCTCTATATGATGGAACAATAAAAGGAATGGCACCACTTATAGTAATGTCAATTTGCGTGCAATTAGGAGTTTCCTTGATTACTTTAACCGGATTATCTGTAAAAATGTCAGAGGTCATTTTAAGTTTAGCAGGGGTCAGCATATTGTTATCTTTAGCTTTATCAATGCTTACGGCGATGATATTAGGCATGGGAATGCCTACAACTGCTGCATATATTATTGCAGCATCAGTTTTGGCTCCTTCACTAATTCGGATAGGAGTACCAGCCTTAGCGAGTCATTTATTTATTTTTTACTTTTCGGTATTAGCCAATATTACTCCACCTGTTTGCGTTGCGATATATGCTGCCGTAACTATTGCTGGAGGTAATTGGTTAAAGATGGCGTTTAAGGCAATTAGTATTTCTATCGGTGCATATTTAATCCCATATTTATTTATTTTTTATCCAGGACTGATTGCAAAAGGATCTTTTTTTGAAATTTTATTATCTACGATCTTAGCAATCACTATAACTTATTTCTTAACTGGTGCAGTTCTAGGGTATGTTTTTAAAGAAACGAGTATTTTAGAACGGATTCTTTTTATATTGGGTGCAATCTTATTAATTTTTATTAATTCAAAAATTAGTATAATTGGAATAGTGTTGATTGGTTTAGGTTGTTTTTCACAGTTATTATTGCATAAAAAGAGAAAGAATGTCTTATCAACATAATCTATAGTTATTTATTCAAGGAGATTAAATAGAAAAGAGATTTAATAATATTTTTATAAAGATCAAAAGAAAAATTATTACAATTTTTCTTCCAAAATATTGTGAAAGTTTTTGATATGTTCTTGAATGGATTTTTCAGCTAGATTAAAATATTTTTTGTATATGTATTATAGATATTCATATGTTCTTTAAGAGTCTCATTTTGAAGGCAGGGAAGAGTTAGTAACATGCGTTGACCGATTTCAGCTCGTAAATTCTTTAAAATATCTTGAAGTACTGAATTTTTAGTCGATATATAAATAATCGAATGGAATCTATCATTTTGCATAAGCATTTCTTTTATTTTTTTTCTTTTAAGGCTTTTTAATTTCTATCAAGACTAGATTTAAAATTATTGATTATAACTTCACTCAAACTTTCTATGCATAGTCTAACGGCTAATCTTTCTAGATTAGATGTAAAAAATATTAGTGAAAGTATGGTAAAAGTAAAAAGTACAAATATCAGGTCAATCAACGATGAACCTAAAAAAGGTTCCAATGAAAGTTTAGTGGCATTTTTGCATCCAAAGGATTTTGACGGAGTGTTAATTGAATTATGTCAAAGAAAGAAACAAAATACTGAATAATATTTAAAATAATTCCTGAAAATCAAGTCTTGTGTTTACATTCTTTTACAAATAAACCTGAATAACTTAACCAATAAAAAAAGATACTACATTGCATTATTGTTTTTTACGATAAATGAATTGCTGATTACTATTTCATTTACACATTTTATAGAATATGACTCTTTTCTTCTCTTGGAGTGTATTATAGTTTAAAAAATGGTAATATTGCAAAATAGAAGCAGTATATGATTTAAAACTTATGAATCCAAGTAAGTTTATTTCATTTGCGTATAATCTATCTAATATCTTGACTGCAATTGGAGCAAACGAGATTCTTATTAAGGAGCTTGTGGAGTATTCACATGATATACCGGCTCATCTTAAAAATATAGAATAAATCAAATTTTATCTTTGTCTTATACTCTCTTTGGCCGGAAGACTAAAAAAATAATGACAAAAAAGGAGAAAAGATGAATTTTAGAAAATTAGCTGAAAAATACGAAAAACAGGTCATTGCCTGGAGAAGGGAATTTCATGAAAATCCGGAACTCTCCTGGGAAGAAATAAGAACTGGGGATAGAATTTGCGAAGAACTAAAAAAGATGAACATTAAAACAAAAAGGATTGCAAAAACTGGAGTTTTAGGAATCTTGAAGGGTAATAAGCCGGGTAAGACAGTTGCCCTCAGAGCAGATATGGATGCTTTGCCTATTCAGGAAGAAAACAGTGTTCCCTATAAGTCGAAAAACCGGGGTGTGATGCATGCCTGTGGTCATGACGGACATACTGCCATGCTTTTGGGTGCTGCGAAAATATTAAGTCAGGTACAAAAAGAAATAAAAGGAACGATTGTCTTTATTTTTCAACCGGCAGAAGAAATGGGAGAGGGAGCCTCTAAAATAATTGAAGGAGGAGCAATAAAGGACGTGGATGCGATTTTGGGTATCCACCTTTGGGCTGAAATGGATTCGGGAAAAGTATCTGTGGAATCCGGTCCTCGTATGGCGTCTACCGACCGATTTAAAATTGTCATCCGTGGTAAAGGCGGACATGGTTCAATGCCTCATCAGGGTGTAGATGCTCTTCTTGCTGCTTCCGCATTGGTAATGAATTTTCAGTCTATTGTGAGCAGGGAAATTGGACCATTGGAACCGGTAGTAGTAACAATAGGAAAATTCAATGGAGGCAAGAGGTTTAACATTATCTGTGAAGAGGTTTGTATGGAAGGGACTACACGATGTTTTAATCCAAGATTGAGAGACAAATTACCATTAATGATGAAAAGAATAGTTGAAAATACTGCAAAGGCATATCGGGCAAAAGGGGAACTGGAATATATTATGGGTCATCCATCAGTTATCAATGATCCATATATTTCACAAATTGCCTGTCAGGCAATAAAAAATAATTTTGGAGAAAACATTGTTGAAAAATTTGAAAAAGTAACAGGTGGGGAAGATTTTTCGTTTTACGTTCAAGAAATACCCGGAATAATGGCATTTGTTGGAGCTCGTAATAATAGCAAAGATGCCATATATCCTCATCATCATAAGAATTTCAATATTGATGAAGATGCTTTAGTTATCGGAACAACACTCTACAGCCAGTTTGCTTTGGATTACCTCTGCTAGTAATTCATGAGTCAAGAAATAATAGAGATAGTGGTCATACTTAGCAATTAAATATCTTGTTCGGAACACTTACAATATCAAAAAAGTGATTAATTGTTCGGCGTAACAAATAATCATCATTAAAAGATGAAAATTTATTTTAGAAGGGTATAAAGATTCTAAATAAGATTTTCTATGTTTTTGTGATTTAGTAAAAATCTCTATATCAATGTATCTTAATAGAAAGTGATCAGGTATTATTCTATAAATAGGAGGAAGGATACTTCTTTGGTTCTGCCTAAAGTGAGAGTTAAACTGGTTTCTCACCGATAAAGCGGGTACCTATTTAAGCGACCATGCTTATTGTCTGCTTCTCTATCAAATTGATCATCCTCCTTTTTCCCCCGATGTTATCTTTCTTCCTATATACGGGAATCATATTTCAAAGTGATGTACTTTTCTATTAATAGAGTGGTGAATTTTTAAAGTAACATAAACAATTTATTTGTTTGCAATATAAATTGAAAATGTTTAAATATTTTTTTAAAAAAAGAAGAAATATTTTTATAAATATGTTATAATAAAATCAATAAATTGGGTTGCCCAATTACCCAAAAATAGTATCAAAGAGGAATAGATGGAATTTAAAGAAATTACACCTGTTCGACTATACGAAAGTGTCTTAGAACAGATTATGAATTTAATAAAAAATGCAGAACTGAAACCGGGAGACCAGCTTCCACCGGAAAGGGAATTGGCTGAGAAATTGTCTATTAGTAGAGGTTCTCTTAGGGAGGCTTTCAGGGTATTGGAATCAAGAGGGCTTGTGAAAAGTAAACCTGGAGGTGGGAGATTTATCCGCGAGTTAAAAAAAGAAAGCTCACTTCATGCAGAAAACATCATATTAAGTTTGGAAAAATCTTCTATTCTTGAATTGCTTGAAGCAAGGGAAATTTTTGAAGTAAAAATTGCAGAAATAGCTGCTCAAAGAGCAACGAAGGAAGATGTTGCGCTTATCGAAAAAGTCTTAAACGGAAAATACAGGGAAGAAAAAATAAAAGATAAAGAAAAAATGAAATCAGATACTGAATTTCATTTAGCTATTTCTAAAGCAGCACATAATTTTGTATTTACAGAATTTATGAAACTTCATTTAGATCTGCTACGGGAGACCAGGGGAAAGACCTGGAAAATAGCGGGTAGGAAAAAAGAGCAACATCAGGAACATTTAAATATATACATTGCCATTAAAGAGAATAATTGTAAAAAAGCCGGAGAGGCAATGCGTAAACATTTAATGAAAGTTAGAAAAGCAATTTTAAAATATAACTAAGTAAAAAAACATCCTTTTGAAATATATTACAATTCAGGTGAGTAGAAATTATGGATTACCGGATAATAGATATTCATAATAAATCAGAAATTGAAGAAATTAAATCGTTTCTTTGTTCTATGAACCTAAAATATGAAAACAACATTGAATATACCATTGCCCTGTTGGAAGATGAAAAAATTATCGCAACGGGTTCAATAAGCGGAAATGTGTTAAAATGTATTGCGGTAGATGCCCGGAAACAGGGAGAGGGAATCGCTGCGAAGATTGTATCTATTTTAGTACGGGAACAATATAAAAAAGGAAGGACAAAAAATTTTCTCTTCACCTCACCGAAGAAAGCCAGCCAATTTATCAGTTTAGGATTTAAATTATTAGCTGTTGCTGAACCCGCTTATGCTTTATTAGAGATGGGACTAAACGGGATTGACCAATACCTTCAAGATTTAAAAAAATATCTGTTAGATGAAACTGCCGGTAAAACCATATCTGCCATCATCATCAATGCCAATCCATTCACTTTAGGGCATCAGTATTTAGTAAAAAAAGCTTCTTTGGAAAGTGATGCAGTTTTTCTTTTTGTGGTTAGAGAAGAAAAATCTCTTTTTCCATTTAAAACGAGATATTCCTTGATATCGCAGGGATGTAATACATTTAAAAATGTTAAGGTTATTGATGGCGGAGATTATATTATTTCCAATGCAACTTTCCCAACTTATTTTAACCGTGAAAGTGAAAGTGAAATCATCATCGGTCAAGCTACTTTAGATGCAAAAATATTTATTCGCTATATTGTACCTACTTTAAAAATAAATCGTAGGTATGTTGGCAATGAGCCTTATTGTGCAACTA
>Ga0272441_10001281_pt1 | contig 53811 bp, 53 predicted proteins | sample SSMProp6N_FD_193582 | JGI IMG/M metagenome (GOLD analysis project Ga0272441, IMG submission 193582) | Marine sediment archaeal communities from Little Sippewissett salt marsh, Falmouth, MA, United States - SSM-Prop-6N | ecosystem: Environmental > Aquatic > Marine > Wetlands > Sediment ...
ATTCAGGCCGAGCAGGTGGGCATTGCGCCGCAGCAGCCAGGCCCCGAAGGAGTGAAAGGTCCGGATCATAACGCCGCGTGCATCGGGAGCCATCTCCAGGACCCTTTGATGCATCTCATCGGCGGCTTTGTTGGTGAAGGTCACCGCAAGGATGGAGCGGGGGTCCATCCCCATCCTGTCGATGAGGTAGGCGATCTTGGTGGTGATGACCCGGGTCTTTCCTGAACCGGCTCCTGCGAGGATCAACAGGGGGGAACCGGTGTGGAGCACAGCCTCGCGCTGCATGGGATTGAGTACGTTCAGATATTCAGGACTTTCGCCGTCCATCCAGGGGTATCACCTCCAGGTCAAAATTGTTGCGCTTCACCACGCGCATGTCGATCCAATCCCCGGGCTTTACGTCTCCGCTCAGAATTACGGCCGTGCCGTCCACCTCGGGAGCGTGGATGTAGCCCCTTCCGAGAGCAAGGTCCTCCTCCCGGACCTTTTCCTCCACCAGGATGCGCATTGTTTCACCCACGAAGCGCTCCATCCTGGATGCGGATATATCAATCTGGATCTTCTCCAGTTCCTCTTTTCTCCTCAGGGCACCCCGTCTACGAAGTCTCTCAACCGGGGCGGACTGCATCTCAAATGCCTTCGTTCCCTCTTCCCGGGAATAATCGAAGACTCCCGCCCAGTCGAAGGCTCCTTCCTCCTGAAACCGCTGCAGTTCCCGGTATTCGCGACGGCCTTCACCCGGGAATCCTACCATGAAAGTGGTCCGGATGACTGCCCCGGGCAGCTCCGACCGGATCTGATGTACCAGATCCAGATATTCCGTCGCGGTTCCGGTACGTCCCATCCGCCGAAGGATCTTCCCGGAAGCATGCTGGAAGGGTATATCGAAGTAAGGCAGTATCCGGGGATCATCACGCATGATCGAGAGGAGCTCCAGGGGAAAATTGTCGGGATGAATATAGAGCAGACGTACCCAGAAATCGCCTTCCAGTTCACCTATGCTGCGCAGGAGCCGGCAGAAGTCGGGCCGTCCCTGATCGCTGCCGTATGCAGCCAGGTCCTGAGCAATCAGGTTGAACTCCACAACCCCCTGCTGCTGAAGGGACCGTATCTGCTGGAGGACATCCCCCATCGGAAGGCTCTTCAGCGGTCCGCGGATGATCGGAATCGCACAGAAAGAACAGCGGTGATTGCAGCCTTCGGAGATCTTCACGTATGCGCTGCCGGGATAGGAGAAGAGCCGGGACCGCTGTACTGCATACGGCGACGCCTGAGGAATGAGCACCGGACGTTCATCCCTGCTCATCTGCTCCGCCACCGTTCCAATCAGACTCAGGTCATGATTACCGAAGATACCGTCCGCCTCCCGCAATTCCTCCTGCAGCTGAAGACCGTATCGCTGGGCAAAACACCCCGCCAGCAGGATCTTCTTGTCGGGATAGGCTTCACGGAGACGAAAGAGGGTCTCGGCGGCTTCCTCCTTGGCGGGACGGATGAAGCCGCAAGTGTTGATTATTATCAGTTCGGCATCCCCGGCGGCTTCGACGTACCGCCATCCGTCCTTTTCCAGGTAGGAGTGCATCACTTCGGCATCCACCTGGTTCTTGGCGCAGCCGAGATTTTCAATGGTAAAATTTCTTTTCTCAGGATTATGCATTCTGCGAATCAATATACGGGAATCATCTTCAGCTGGTACTGATCGGAATCGTCAGCCTTCTCCCAGCGGATCAGCTGTGCGGCAACCTCCCCCGGTTGGCCGACCGTGATATCCCGTCCTGCTATCTGGGCTTTGAATGTACCCGCATTCGATATCCAGAGCATCACCTCGCGGTTCACATCCAGCTGAAAGGTGTCGTCTTTGTTGAAATAACGCTGCTCCCGTATGTCGTTGTCCTTCAGGTACCTCACCAGACTGTATCCGCGGAACACGACACTCAGACGGAAGGGTTCGGCGCTGTCGCTGGTGGTAATGACGGTAGAGGTACGCGTGCGATCGGGGGAAGCCGGGGTCTCGTTGTATTCGACCGGCTCCACGATCTCTCCGTCTGCCGATTCGGCTGAAGCGACTTGAGTACCGCCTTCAGCCTCTCCGGACGCAGCCGCTGCATCGCCGGTCCGGCCCACTCCCCGGTCGAACCGGATCACCGCAGTCCCTCCGCGGCTGTCAATGTCCTGGACTTCAACCAGCAGATCCTCCACTCCGTCCAGAGTCAGATCAAGAGAAACGGACTGGCCCAGTCCGATCTCCTGAAGACCGTCGGGAGTAGTAAGAGCGACCGTCTCGCCGATGTCCCTGATGGAGAGGGGGACCTTTCCTTCGCTCATATGTATTATTATCGACTGACCGCTTCTGAAACGGCGGGCGACGATCTCCTGGTCCATCTCGTATGTGTCGGCTGAACTGGATTCGGCGCCCCCCTCGGCGGGAGCTTCCTCGGCAACCGCAGGTTCCGTCCCGGGCGCACTCTGGATGTAGCTGTAAAGCCCGAAACCGGCCCCGGCGAGCACGACCAGGCCGACGAGGATGAAAAGGATGAGTTTCTGATTCGGAGCCTTCCGCTTACCCCGTATCAGTTCATCCATGGGTATCGGCTGTTCCTGGATCTTCATATTGCGGTATAGATTGATGATGCGCTCAGGGTCGAGCCCGAGATAATCCGCGTAGTTCCTCAGGAAACCTATCAGGTAGGTATCTCCGGGGAATACATCAAAATCCTCCCCCTCCATCGCCAGGATGAAGCGGCGGGCGATATTCGTGTCCCGTGCCACCTGGTCGGCGGAATATCCCTTTTCCTCGCGGGCTGCTTTTAACTTTTCACCAATTGCTTCCATACACTCAGCTTTCCGGTTCAAATAAGAAATTTTCTATGACGTATGCCTCGGGGGGCTCTTCAAAACTAAATCTGGTGGTAGGTATCTCCTGGTTGACCCGGATATCGATGAAATCGAAGGTAAAGGTATCGAAGCTCTCGGTAATACCAACCATCCGGCGGATCATCATGTTCTTGTCCACCGACATCTCGATCTGCCGGAATCCCTGGCCGGGAGTACGCCAGGCCAGTTTGAGCTTCCGCACCATCTCGTCGGACCCCTCTTCGAGGGGCATCGTTTCCGGTCCTTCCAGGAAGGCAACGCTGTAATTCTGTGAGAGGAGCTTGAGTCCCTGTTCGCTCGTCATGGCCGCCAGGGCGCTCGGCGAGTGCCGGGTGATCTCCTGCCGCATCAGGACGTGATGGATAGGCAGGTAGATCATGAGCTGGATACCGTCTACCACCAGGACCTGTTCCTCCGGATCGGTGAAGTTGATCCGCAGCAGGTTGGGTGTCTTGTAGAAGATATCCCCCTCCATGGTATCTTCGCCATGGGTTATCACGATCCGGGCCTGGTAATCCATGATCGTACCGTAGTTCTCGGAAACAGCCTGGAAGTATTTCTCGGCTGTCATGATCTCCTGGGCGGATACACCAAGCGGTATCAGGACCAGGAGTACGGATATATACAGAAATGCTTTCTTCATCAGTCTCATATTTCTCTTATTATTCGGCAGATATACACTCATCATACTCAACGGTATTCGTTTGTCAACAGTATACCGCGCTCACTGGTTTTTCTCCAGTTCCACGAATTGCAGAGCCAGGTATTTCAGGCCGTCGTCTATGAGCTTCAAACCCGTATCGCAGTGGGGGCAGACGAAACGGCTCTTCTTGAGATGCTGTGAAGCGCAGCCTACGCAGTATACGCGGCCGCAGACCGGACACTTCCCCGCGGGCATCTCCGCCGGCGGCTCCCCTACCAGTTTGAGCTGTTTCTGCTCAGGGATGTCCCTGGGGACCCACCACTGACGTCCGCATTCGTCGCAGGAGTAGCATAAATGGGTAATTCCATGGATCCGGTCCAGGATCTGCCGGGCTCCTTCCTTTTCAGGTCCTTCCATCAGTTCTTCGGCGAACCTGCGGGACTGCTCGATCTCTCCGGAGTGCATGAGACCGCGGGAACAGAGGAGCTTCAAACGGTCCGACCCGGGATCGATCTCCAGGGCCGCCTTCCAGGCGGCAACCGCACGGGAGTATTCCCCTTTTTCGTAGGCCACCTGACCGATCAGTTCATAGGCCCGTGCGCCCGGATTGTTCTCCAGCAGACGGGCGAGGTTCTCTTCGGCCTCATTGATCAGTCCCGCCTCCCAGAGCGCCGCGGCCAGGTTCTCCCTGAAGACCGGATTGTCCGGCTCCATCTGCACAGCCGCGCGGTAGTGCTCGATCGCATCGTCGAGCTGTCCGCTGCGGGCATAGAGATTGCCGGCCTGATTGCGGGAGGCGGATTTGTCCATATCGAGCTGCTGTACCGCCGCTTCGATGCCTTCCTGATTGTACAGCACCTCCGACAGATTGATCTTCACTTCTTCCTCGTCCGGAAGAACCCGCAGGGCCGTTTCGAGCTCCTGTCGGGCTGCGGCAATGTCACCGCGTTCTAGATATACGAGACCGCTCAGGTTCCGTACCCATCCGTCATCCGGCTGCAGCTCCCGTGCCTTCTCCAGTGAAGCTTCCGGGTCCTGTCCTGCAAAATACTCGCTCTCCGCCTTCTTCAGCCAGTAGAGATAGAAGTCAGACTGTTCTTCAATGGCTCTGTTGAAAAAAACTACGGCCTCAGGGTGTTCTTCCGCTCTCGCTTTGAGGAGTCCCAGAAGGAAAAAAATCTCGCTCTCGGCTTCACCCTCATCAATGAGCTCCGCAAAGATCTCTTCCGCTTCCTGGAAGCGGCCCTCGGCAAACAGGACTTTCCCGTGAACCGTCCTGAAGACCGGATTGTTCGGAGCCATCTGCTTCATCCGTTCGAAGAGGGTCGGAAGCTCATCGTAGGCCTCCTGCCGGAAAAAGCAGCGGGCGGCTTCAGCGTAGTGGGTCTCCGCCTGTCCGGCATCTCCGGCCTGATCGAAGGCCCGGGCGGCATTGAGGCGGAAGATCGGCATCTCCGGATCCAGTTCGATCGCCCGGAGGTACGATGCGGCAGCATCCGACCAGTTCCCGAGGGCATAATCGGCATTTCCGAGAAGGTTCCAGGCCGAGGAGAATGATTCATACCCCCCGATTATGTCCGCCAGGTAGCTCTTCGTGTCGCTGAACCGGTTCTGCAGGTAGAGCGTGTTGGCCTTCTCCAGACGGGCCTGCTGATGTTCGGGGTCCCGGCGGAGGCACTCCTCGATATGCTGCAGCGCCTCGTCGTACATCTCCAGACTGAGATAGGTCTCGGCCAGCTCGAACAGCCCTTCCAGATCAGGTTCTACGTTCCGGAAGGCCTTGCGCAGCTGTATAAGAGCAGCGGCATGCTGGCCCTGGCCGTTGAGCCGCTGCGCCAGGGCGATCCTCCGCTCAGCCGGAGCAGGTATGAACTTCGTCCAGCGGTAGAACCAGATATCGACCTCCACCGGCCTCGATTCGAGGCGCATGCTGGTCAGGCTGAACCCGGCGGTCACGTTTTCATCGTAATTTTGGGCGCAGAAAGCCAGATAACCCGTGTCGATGGTCTCGTCATCCAGTTCGGCAATCCACACATCGTTCAGATAGAACGAGAAGGAACTGTTGTGAATGATGACGCGGAGGGAGTAACTCTCAAGGGGAGCTGTCGAGGATTCGCCGTCTTCCGGACCCGTGCCCGTGTCGAGCCAGGGAATGAGACAGACGGGATTGCCGTTTATCACCACATCGAAACGGAACTGTCCCTGATTAGAGACCAGAGCGTAATAGTAGTTCTCTTCGCTCATGTAGCGGAACATCATGCCTGCTGAACAGTGCCCGTTGTCAGGGTCGAAAGATATGTTCATTTCAGCCGTAAGGTTCCGGTAGCGATAGGGACCGTAAAGGGCCCAGGCAAAGAGGTTTTTCTTCTTCAACTGGAGATGGAAGGCGCCCCCTCCGTAAAAAGCCGCGAAGTCGTCGCGGCTTTCCTCCGCGAACCTCCGTTTTTTAAAGAGGGAAAACGATGTACTCCACTTCTCCAGGGCTATCTCATCCGGCTCCGGTTTTCTTCTCCGCAGCCGGTTCAACAATCTTCGCAGCATAGGTAGCTTCAGTATACGTGCAGAGGGGCAGCGCGTCCACCGTGCAGATGGAAAACGGGAAAAACCTGCTTGTAAGCGGCATGTCCCTCTTATACACTATGGATTGATGGAGAATCTGAAGAACCGTGAGGAGACGATATTTACAGGCCTCTTCGTACTGGGCGGGTTCAGCCTTGCGGTCGCTCTCTATCAGAATTTCGTCCTGGGACATCCCTATTTCTACGCCCTCTTCTCTCTCGGTATGTTTTTCGTTCTCCTCTCGCTGTACAATCGGATCTCCGGAGGGATGCTCTTCGCGGGGTGGACCCTCTCGGATACCGCAGTATTTGCCCTCTTCCTGCTGCTGACCTGCCTGCTCACCGACCACCTCGGTATGAAGCTCGGTTACTGGGAATATCCTCACTACGGGCCGGCTGACGATGTACGCAAGTATTTTCTGGAATGGGGGATCGCCCTGCTCTATCACATGGTCAGCCTGCAGGTCGGCGTGAAGCTGTTTCAGAAGTTTTTTCCCCGCGAAACCACCGCCGTGCTGCTCAGTCTCGTCTTCATCGTGACGCCGGTAGGATTTCTGACCGAAAGTCTCAACCTGCAGGTGTATTCCTGGCGCGTGATCAGTATGCCCTTTTCAAACCTCAAGATCGGCGAATTTTTCCTCATCTTTCAAACCATAGGCTACTGGCTTATGGCCCTGATTCCGTATACACTGTACCTGATCGTCGACCAGTCGGTCCGCAGAAGGGAAGTTTTTGAAAACAACATATAAAGACAATCTATAAAAAGGCAGGTACGCAATGGCTGATTTTCATATCAAGGTCCTTTCAGTGGGAGGTTCCATCATCGCCCCCGATTCAGTGGATGTGGAGTTCCTCAAAAAATTCCGAACAACAATAATCGATTATCTTACCCGGGACCTGCAGCGAAAATTGATCATGGTCATCGGAGGCGGCGCCCCTGCGCGTATCTATCAGGAGGCCTACCGGAATATCGTCGACGAGCCGTTCAGCGATGAACAGGACTGGATCGGCATCGCCGCCACCAGGCTCAACGCGCGGCTCATCAAGGGGGTCTTTGCCGAATACTGCGACGACGAGGTAGTCACCGATCCTTCGGCGGCAGAGAGCATCAAAGGCAGGATCCTGATCGCCGCCGGCTGGAAGCCCGGTTTCTCCACCGACAACGACGCAGTCGTTCTGGCTGAACAATTCGGCGCGGACACCGTTATCAACCTCTCGAATATTGAAAAGATCTACACCGCCGACCCCAAACTCGATCCCGACGCGGAACCGATCGACCAGATCAGCTGGAGTGATTTCCGCAGGATGGTAGGCGATGAGTGGGTCCCTGGGAAAAATCTGCCCTTCGACCCGGTGGCGGCCCGGCGGGGTTCCGAACTGAATCTGAAGGTCATCTGCGCCGGCGGGCGGGATATAGAAAACCTGTCACGGATTCTCAGCGATCAGGATTTTCACGGCTCGGTAATCGGTCCTCGGTAGCCGTACCAAACGGGCGGGGCGATGTTGAAGCCCCCGGTAATAGGTACTTATTGACGTTCCTACTGATCGGCCTTCGATAAACGGTCGCCATTAGAGATCCAGCTCCACACCGGCTTCGAGTACCCCGGCGGGAATGGATTCGGCCGCCCGAAGTCGGGCCACCAGGATTCATCCTCACCCGGTTCCTGAATAAAGCCCTCTTCGATACCGAAATCTTCGAGCCACTCCAGGAGCTGACCATATTCACGGTCGGTGAGCGGCCTGTTCTCCAGTATGTCGACTCCACGCTTCCATCCCTGTATATCCTCCGGAACGTAGAACTGCACCATCAGGGAAAAAAGGGCCTGATTCCGCATCTCGGCGGCGAACCACTCCATCACCCGCCGGGTCTCTTCGAGCAGGCCAGGCAGGACCAGATGCCGGACGATGGTTCCGGTTACAAGCCGTCCGGAGCTGCCGATACCGCCGCCTGCTGAACCGGGACCGCTTCCGCAAGCTTCGTACCACACCGGTTTCATCTCTGCCATCCTTTTCACCGCCGCCCGGGCCCGCGCGGGGTAGTCCTTCGCGCCGAAAAGCCGGCCGGCAAGCTCCGGATCCATCAGCTTCATATCCGGCAGGAATATATCCACGAATTCAGCCAGCCGCTCAACCTGTTCCGGCAGCTCGTACCCTGAACTGTTCCACACCACCGGAAGCCGCAGACCATCCGCGAGGGCCCGCCGTAGCCCCTTTTCCAGCGACGGAATGAAGGGCGTAGCCGATACGAGGTTGATGTTCTCCGCTCCCGTTGTCTGCAGGTCGAGACATATACCCGAGAACTCCTCCTCCGATATCTCCCGGCCGCACTCGCCGCGGCTCAGCTGACGGTTCTGACAGAATCCGCAGCGCATGGTGCAGCCGCTGAAAAACAGCGTCCCCGATCCTCCCCGGCCGGTGAGGGGCGGTTCCTCCCCGAAGTGACGGGTAGCGCAGGCCAGGACCATCCGGTCGGACTGCCGGCACGCCCCGGTCCGGCCGGCGCTGCGGTTCACTCCGCACCATCGGGGACAGAGCCTGCACTGCCGGTAATCCGGGGCAGTCTCTCGGCTGGTACTGCGGTCATTCATCATGCCCTCAATGTTACTGATTTTTCGCCCTCATGCACAGTTGCGTTCCATACAAATCCTCTCTATACTCCATCCTGAGGAAGCGGAGAAAAGGAATGAAACTGGTCGTATTCGTGCTGAACAAGGAAGAATTGCTCGATGACGTACTGGCTGCATACGTCGAAGCCGGGATTCCGGGTGCCACGGTACTCGACTCTGAGGGTATGGGCCGCTATCTGACCTACGAAGTACCCCTCTTTGCGGATTTCAAAGAGTTCATGAAGGGAAACAAACCCTACAACAAGACCATCATCTCGGTTGTCACCGATGAAGGGACGATTCCCGTACTGATGAAACTCCTGGACAAGATAACCGGCGGACTCGAGCAGCCCGGGACCGGCATCTTCTTCACGGTGCCGGTTGACTTTGCCGCCGGACTGATAGAGCAGTACAGTCCCGGAGAGACGGAGGAAGAGAAGTGATTTCGATTACAGAACTGCTGACACCGGAGTGCATTCAACTCGATCTGACGGAGAGGAGAAAAAAACGGGTCATCGCCGAACTCACCGGGATTCTCGAAGCTGCGGGAAGGGTCCGCGACGGCGCGGCCCTTGCGGACAGTATCATTGAACGGGAAAACATCGCTTCAACAGGAATCGGACACGGAATCGCCATTCCTCACTGCCTCACCGGGCTGGCGGACCGGACGGTCATGGCCTTCGGCCGCAGTGAAGCGGGGATTCCTTTCGATGCGGCGGACAACAAACCGGCCCGGCTCATTTTTCTCCTGGCGGGTCCCCGGACAGCCACCGTGGAGCACCTCAAGCTGCTCAGCAAGCTGAGCCGTCTCCTCACCGAAGAATCCTTCCGGGAGGCTCTGCTCGATGCAGAGAGCCCGGAAGAGATCATTGAACTGTTCCGGAAGGGGGAGGAGCTTTAGAGATGACGTCGTCCTTCAAATGGGCGGTAACCCGGATCATTATCACCACTCTCTATCTCTTTGCGGGATGGCTGCTGTTCACCGGCAGCCTCCAGCCGAGGTCCCTCATAATGGGAGCCGGCTTCTCCTTCATTATAGCCCTGACAACCTTCAAGCTCTTCATAGATGATGACGAGGCAGCCCGTCGAACACTGCTTCCCCGCATCCACTGGCTGGTGTTTTATTTCCTCCTGTTGATCTGGAAACTGTACGCCGCCAGCTTTCGGACTGCCTTCGCGGTCATCAGAGGGCGGTACACGCCGCGGGTGGTGCACTTCCGTACCCGGCTCAATTCCGACATTGCCAGGAGCGTGGTATCCGGTTCGATCACCCTGACGCCGGGAACGATCACTCTGGAACTGACCGAAGACCATCTCGTGGTCCACTGGCTCGAAGCGAGCACGACCCACAGCCGGTACGCCGGCGATCTGGTCAAGGGATCATTCGAAAAAATTCTGCGGCGGATATGGATATGAACATCGTGCTTCCCGTCTATGTAGACTGGTTCATTGCATTCCTGCTCGGCTCCTGCATGATCGGCGTCGTGCGGATCGTCATCGGACCCACCAGCGCCGACCGGCTGACCGCTCTCAACCTGGTGGCCTCCCAGGTTCTGGCGCTGCTGGTGCTTACGGCGCTGAAGGCCGGGGCCCCCGTCTATCTTGACGTGGCAATGGTGTACGCGGTATTCGGCTTCCTCGGTATACTGGCCCTCACGCGCTACCTTTCCGGAAGGAGGAAGCCGGAATGAACTGGATCGCCGCCCTGTTTTTTTTCATGGGAGCCTTCTTCGCCGTAACCGGACACGCTGGTCTGTTGACGGCCCCCGACGTCTACACCCGGCTGCAAACTTCCTCCACCTGCAGCACAACTTCGGTGGTTTCGGTGCTGATTGCCTGTATGCTCGTGGCCGGTCTGAGTCCGTTTACGGGTAAGGTGGCGGCTATCACCCTCTTCTTTCTGATCACCAGTCCCGTAGCGACCCACATCATCGCCCGTTACGCCTGGGAAGAGGGAATCGTTCCCTGGAGGCGGATGCAATGACGGAAGTACTGGTGAACGCCCTGCTCCTGGTCGTGATACTGACCGGGGCCCTGACTCTCTTCTTCCGGGACCTCTTCGTGTCCGTGATCCTGCTGTCCATCTTCAGCTTTCTCTCCGCCCTGCTCTTCTACGTCAGCCATGCCCCGGACGTGGCCATTACGGAAGCCGCCGTGGGAGCCGGGATGACCACGCTGATATTTATCTGGGCGGTCCGCAGCTGTACCGTCAGCAGCGGACCCGATGCCCGGAGACTATCCGATTCACGGCTTCTCCCGGAACTCCTGCATTTTTCCCCGGGGAAAATCTTCGACATCCTGCTGGTCGCCGCGGTGGGAGTCTGTCTGTTCATCTTCCTGCCGCCGCTGGAAGGCCTGCCCACGTTCATGCGGGATTTCCTGGTGGCAAACGGCTATGCGGATACGGGGGCCCGGAATCTGGTGAGCGCGGTCTATCTCGGATACCGCGCCTTCGACACCTTCGGCGAGACCATCGTCCTGCTCTGCGCGGTGACCGGCTCGATCTATTTTCTGTCCCGCGAGCACTGAGACCGGAGAGGTATACCTATGCGAACGAAGACCGATATGCTCGATGTCGCCTCACGCAAGCTGTCACCCTACATCCTTCTCTTCGGCTGTTATCTGATCAGCTACGGACACCTTTCTCCTGGAGGCGGTTTCCAGGGCGGAGTCGTGCTCGCTTCAGGACTCATCCTTCCGGCCCTCGGCTGCCGGAGCCAGAGGAGGGAGGATCTTTTGTCCAACTACGCCCTCAGTCTGGGTGAAACACTCGGTTTTTTCGCCCTTTTCCTGATAGGAGCGGCCGGAGTCGCGGTTACCGGTTTCTTTCTCTCGGACCCCCTCCCCATCACCGTACGGCCCCACGCGTGGTTCATCTTCCTGCTGAACCTGGCGATCGGGCTGAAGGTCGGAGCCGGTATCGGGCTTCTGAGTCTGCTGATAATCCGTGAATCCGAGGAGCCGCATTATGGATAGAATTCTTGTCATTCTTCTGTTCTGTATCGGTCTGTGGGGGATCCTCGTCAGCCGGTCTCTCATCCGCAAGGTAATCGGCCTCAGTATAATGAACAGCGCAGTGGTTATCCTCTTCGTTCTTTCCGGACGCATGGACGGCGAGGGGGCCCCCATTCTGTCCTCCGGGCAGGAAGTGACTGTCGTGGACCCGCTGCCTCAAGCCCTGATGCTCACCGCCATCGTGGTCGGACTCTCGATCACCGCGGTGGCGCTGATACTCTCGGTCAAGCTCTACCGCGCCTGCGGCAGCCTGGACATAAAGGAGATCGAGGAATCGGTAGATGAATCTCCACACTGAACTCCCCGTACTCCTGATTCTTTTCTCCCCCCTTCTGGCCGCGATCATCAGTCTGGCCGGTAAGTATCTTCCCTCCCGGTATTCAGAGCTGCCGGCCTTCGTGATCTGGCTGATTGGCTCCCTGCTGGCCCTCCGGCTGTCGCTTCACACAGTTCTAGCCGGAGGCGCGCTGCAGTACTCCCTGGGAGGCTGGGCGGAACCCCTCGGCATCAGCCTGGAGGTCAATGGAGTGACCTGGATCGCCACCCTCACGGACGTGCTGATCGCCTCCGCCGCCTGGCTGTGTACCCGGAAGTACCGTCAGTTCAACTCCCTGTTTTACTTTTTTTTCTTCATGGCCCTCTTCTCTCTTCAGGGAGTGTTGTGCACCAGAGACATCTTCAATCTCTTCGTATGGTTCGAGGTCCTTTCCCTGAGTTCCTTCGTGCTCATCAGCTACGACCGCAGCATCGTGGCCCGGCTGGCGGCCATCCGCTATCTTCTCATAAGCTCCACGAGCATCCTGCTCTTTCTGGTCGGCGTGTGGATAATGTACCGCATGACCGGTGTGCTGTCTCTCGAAGAGATCTCCCTCCGGCTTGCTGAAATCACATCGACGGCCTCAGTTGAGAACTACCGCCCCGCCATCGGGCTGGCGGTAGTACTGATGACAGGGGGAATCCTGACCAGGGCCGCAGTGGTGCCGTTCCACACCTGGCTTCCGGATGCTCACAGCGCCGCTCCCTATCAGGTGTCTGCGCTGCTCTCTGGCTTTGTGATCAAAGCGCCGATGCTTGCTCTCTGGAAAATTTTCTCCTTCATATCCCTGCAGCGGATCCTCTACGGACTGATCTGGGTCGGTGCAGTCTGCGCACTGTGGGGTGTATTGGCGGCGATGGTCCAGAAGGACGCCAAGAAGCTGCTCGGTTATCATTCCGTATCGCAGATGGGGTACATTGTCGCGGCTTTCGGGGCGGGCGGCGAGATCGGCCGGTCGGCGGCCCTCTTCTACATCATCGCCCATGCCCTCTTCAAGAGCCTGCTCTTTTTCACGGTGGGCAACGTTACTACCAGAGCAGGGACGAGGGACGTGTACAAGCTGCGCGGTCTGGTACGCCGCTTTCCCCTGCAGGCCGGCTTCTATTTCATCGCCGCCGCATCCATCGCCGGGGTGCCATTCTTCGCCGGCTTTACCGGGAAGCTGCTGGTGGCGAAGTCCCTCTACGGACATCCCGCCTACACCCTGCTCCTGCTTGCGGGGGCCGGGACGGCGGCTTCATTCGTGAAGCTATCCGGTATTTTCGTCGGACGTCCTTCTTTCCCGGGGAATGGATACACCATCGACGATGAAGCTTCAGGGGATACCGGGTCAGGGAATGCCGCCTCAGGCGATACTGCCAGTACCTTTCTCGGCATGGGCATCATTGCCGCCGGCTGCCTACTCATGGGCATTCTGCCCACCGCCGTTCACGGATTCCTTCTGCGGTTGGCGGTCTCGTCCGCTCCAGGTCTTTCAGGGACACTGGAAATAGCAGGGTCACAAGGTGCAATCCTGACGCCGGCCTCTCCGCTTTCCGGCTGGTACAGCACCTCCAACCTGCTCAAGGCCTTCATCACTCTGGCAGCAGGATTCGTTATTTCCTGCTTCCTGCTCTCCACGCATGGAAAGAAACTCTCCCATCGAATCAGGAGACTGAGGGTGGGCCTGAACGGGTCCCTGAGGCTGGTGACAGCGGGCTTCGTCCTGTTGATCCTGTTCGGCACCTGGGGGTATTGGTAGATGACTGCAGTTTCGCAGGTACCGGCTGTACTGTGGCTCTTAGCCGCCCCCATGACGGCTGCGCTGATCACTCTCATCGGCAAACTCCTGCCGGGACGATGGACCGCCCTGCCCGCCTTCCTGTGCTGGAGCGGCGGCACTGCCTGGGGCCTGTGGCAAGCCGCACCGGCTGCCCTTGCCGGTTCATCCCTGCTGTATGCCTTCGGCGGCTGGGAGGAACCGGCCGGCATCGTCATTGAACTGAACCCGGTCAGCTGGGCGGCCGTACTGCTCGTACTGCTTATCGGTACGGCGGTGTGGCTCGCCAGCCACCGATATGGCGGAATCGGTTCCGTTTTCTTCCTGATCTTCTACCTGGGACTCTTCGCCCTGCAGGGGGTCCTGTGCTCCAGGGACCTGTTCAACCTCTTCATCTGGTTCGAACTGCTCTCGCTCAGTGTCTTCCTGCTGGTCGGTTACGATCAGACCCCGGCGGCAATGCTGGCCGCCTTCCGCTACCTCCTTATCAGTACCGTCAGCATACTCGGCTTCCTCGTCGGTCTCTGGATCCTGTACGCCTTCTGCGGAACGCCCTCCTTCAGCGTTATCGAGTCATGTCTCGCCGCAGTACGCGCCAAAGGGCCTGTAGAAGGAGGCTTACCGCCGCTTCATGTGATCCACAATCTTCGCACCACTGCCGCGGTAATCCTCATAATGACGGGTATGCTGACCCGGTCGGCGGTCGTTCCGTTCCACGGATGGCTCCCGCCGGCCCACTCTTCCGCTCCGTATCCGGCATCAGCTTTGCTTTCAGGCTTTGTCATCAAGGTCCCAGTCTTCGCTCTCTGGCACTTCTCCGATTCCCTTCCCCAGCTGCCTCTCACGGGGCTCCTCCTGTGGATCGGCGTCTGCAGCGCAATCTTCGGGAGTATTGCCGCTGTTTTTCAAATGGATGCGAAAAAGATCCTGGCCTATTCATCAATCGGCCATATGGGCTTCATCATGTCAGCCTTTGCTGCAGCCGGTCCGCATGGCAAGACCGCCGCCCTCCTCTACATTTCGATGCACGGCCTTTCCAAGGCCCTCCTCTTCCTGACCGTCGGTCTGATAACTTCCGAAAGCGGAAGCCGCAACGTTTATCTTCTGCGCGGCGCCGGCCGCAGGTTCCCTGCGGCAGCCCTGTTCTACTGGATCGCCGCGCTAACCCTTATGGGGTTTCCGTTCTCCGGCGGATACTACGCCAAAGTGGCGGTTACAACCACAGTATCCTCTCCCGCAGCTCAATGGCTGCTCACTGCGGCCGGCGCCGCCACCGATCTCGCCCTCTTTAAAATCGGACTGATCTTCTTCGGACGGCCGCCGGCTTACGGCGGTTCCGGCGGCAGAGTGCCGCCAAAGATCTCATATCCAGCCCGGTCCGCTTCCCTACTCGGGATGGGTCTTCTGGCGGCAGCATGTGCAGCGCTGGCTTTTTTCCCGGACCGCCTCCTCCACCTTGCCGAAAGCCTCGCAGGAAATGAGACAGTCCCGGCCGGTATGGTCAGTACGTATTTCCTGGTCGCCGCCGGAAAAACTTCAAACCTGCTGAAGACCTCCGCGGCGTTCCTCATCGGCGCGGCAGGACTGTTTATTTTCCGATTCCAGCCGGTTAAAACCTTCTCCGACAGGATCTCCGCCCTGCGACTTGGAACCGATGGCACTGTCCGTCTGTTGATCATCGGTATCCTGATTTTCCTGGTTTCCGGCGCCTTTCGTATATGACACCGCCGTACCCATCCGAAAGCAATCCTTCTTCAGAACAGGCAGGTTCTTGCAAAAACTGAGGCGATAGTGTACTCTAAGCTCCACGATTTCCCGCCGGCGTGGCGAAATTGGTATACGCAGCAGACTCAAAATCTGCCGAGGTTCACCCCTCGTGGGAGTTCGAGTCTCCCCGCCGGCATACCCTTTCATTCATATTCCCGCTCATTTTTTCAAACCTTGCATTGTATCCGGGATATCCCTTCATTAGACTTGTAAAAAAGGGAGAACCGGTATGTACGACGTCTGCATAATTGGAGCCGGAGTGGTCGGCTGTGCCATCGCCCGTGAGCTGTCCCGCTACAACCTCGAAGTACTCATCTGTGAGAAGGGAGAGGATGTGGGCGTCGGTGCTACAAAGGCCAACAGTGCGATTGTCCACGGCGGCTACACAGCAAAGCACGGGACCCTCAAAGGCGAGCTCAGTATCCGCGGGAACCGCATGTACGACCGGCTCCAGGAGGAGCTCAATTTCGGTCTCAGCCGTATCGGATCTCTGGTGCTTGCGTTCGACGATACCGAACGTCCCGCCCTGGAGAAGCTCCTCATCAATGGGGAGAAAAACGGAGTCAAGGGGCTCAGAATCATCGAGCGGAAAGAACTTCTGGAGATGGAACCGGAGACCGGTCCGGAGGCTGCAGCCGCTCTCTACTGCCCCGAAACAGCCGTCACCAGCCCTTACGAGTTCTGTATCGCCCTTGCTGAAAATGCCGTGGCCAACGGGGTTGAGCTGAGACTGCATACCAGGGTCACGGGCATAGAAAAAACAGATGGACATTTCCGGCTCGGAACGGTGACAGGAGGACCGGGGCTTTCCGCGCGTGATCATAAAGATGAACTTCCACGCCCCGATAAGAACGGTCCGGTCGAAGCATCCTTCGTGGTCAATGCCGCCGGTGTGTATGCGGATTCCATTTCCGCTCTGGTTGGGGACACCAGCTTCATAATTCAGCCCCGGCAGGGTCAGTACCTGATATTCCGCAGGGGTCACGGAAGCCTGGTGAATCATGTGATTTTTCAGACCCCCAGCCCGAAGGGGAAAGGAGTGCTCGTCACTCCGACCTATTGGGGGAACCTGATGGTCGGGCCCAATTCGGAAGAGATACCCGACCGGGACGATCTGAGCACAAATCACGAGATCCTCCGTTCCATCATCGGTACGGCCCGCCGCAGCATCCCCGCGTTCGACCTGAAGCAGGTCATCCGTTCATTTTCCGGTATCCGGGCAACCAGCAGCTGCCGCGACTTCATTCTGAAAGAGTCACGTGTGAGCGGATTCATCCAGGCTGCGGGAATCGACTCTCCCGGACTCACCTCTTCCCCGGCCATCGCCGAAAGGATCGTGTCGCTCCTCGAACAGGCGGGGCTCGACCTGACACCCAGGGAGAATTTTTCACCCTGCAGGTCCGTGATAACAGCTCCATCGCCTCTGCGTCCCTTCAAGGAGATCCAGAATGAGGTGAAACTCCCCGAAGGGGATCCGGAACGGATCGTGTGCCGCTGCGAACAGGTCCGGGAGAAGACAATCGTCGACGCCCTTAACCGGGGTATACCCATCGATTCCACCGATGCGGTAAAACGAAGGACCCGCGCCGGAATGGGCTACTGTCAGGGGAATTTCTGCGGTACGAGGGTTCGGACGCTGATTTCCAGAGAGACGGGCCTGGATGAGCAACTAATATCCGTCCCCTGGGAGGGCGCCGGAGCGCAGACCGGGAGAATCACCGGCGAAGAACTGCGGTCCCTTGAAGATGCCGCTGGAACTGCCGCCGTTTGAAGCGGCCCGGCCTTTTTACAGGAACGGCACCCCGGCTCTCCGTGACGGACTACCCGGATTCCTTTTCTATCGGTCTTTCGAGCTCGTGAAGATATGCAAGAGCATCCTTTGAGAGACGCCTGTAGAGTTCGTCCCGCAGTTCTATCCTGTTCTCGGTCCTGGTCCTGCGCACATTCTTGTCGTTCTTGCCGACCTTCCGGTTGCGGTAATAGAGGTCCATATCTACGAACCTGCGTCCCTGACGGCTGTACTCCATGCCCATGAGGATCCGCTTCATCTGTGCCGGCGGCTCGAGTGTGAAGAGCCTTACCTGATAGGCCAGAACCGACATGAGGGCAAGAGCATGGTCCTTGGTCCACATCTCTCCCAGGATCATGCCGATATCGAGATCGGACAGCACTGTCTGCAGCCGCTCGTAGTGGACATCGTAGTGTTCCGCCGCGTCGAAGATGTTGATGCGCATCTCGTACCACTGCTTATCCTCGAGGGACTGGGTTATCAGATGGGCCCCCTGGGACCTCAGGTCCCAGTAGAGTTCGGGTGTCGGCTGATGCACCAGAAGAGGAAGGCGGGTAAATTCCTGCAGCGAGATGGATTTGGACAACGAACTGTTCGTAATTATCAGGACCGTATCTTCGATTTCACCTTCGCTGATAGCTTCATCGAGGGGCATACTCCGGGCCCCGTATTTTTCCACAAACTCATCTTCCAGTACCGCACCGTCGCCCACTACCCGGATGAGAATCGTTCCGGGACCCAGCTGTACCGTATCTACGGTATCCCGGCATGATTTGTCGAACAGCTCCACGAGAAGCTGCGACGATTCACAGGGCACCATGACTATCTGCTCGGCGTCCGCGACCCTCGTTCTGCTGAGTCCCGGAGGAGTAATGAACACAATAGACTGGAATTCCCTGACTTCGGTCCAGCCTTCTTCGAAGGACACGGTCTTCCCCCCGAGTTTCGAGGAAATGCAGTCGGCCACCCTGCCGATGTCATTCGAACGGATAAAGATATTCCGGGCGCCCCGGCGGATGAACAGCATGGTACACCTCCTTGTCCCGCGCAGGTAGAATCTAGAGGCCGATCCTCGGCAGCAGCAGCTTCCGCGCGCTGTCGGTCCCGGCCGGATATTCTAGAGTATAGGTGTTCCCGGTAGAAAGTGAAATAATATTGATGTTCGGGATACCGTTCAGGGTAATGGTCCGGCGGTTCACCCAGGTCATTTCGGGGAGATTATGTCCGAAGAGGTAGAAGTCGGCGTCGACTTCAATATCGTAGAACTTGTGGGACAGGAAAAAACAGAGCCCTTCCAGCTCGATCCAGCTCTTTTCGGGAAGTACGACGCTCCGCTCGACGATGGAAACCATGGTGTCCGGATCGTCATGGTTACCCGGCACGAGATAAATCTCTTCGACCGGAAGCTGCTCCAGCTTGCCGATTATCGATTTCAGGCGGCGGGAGTAGCCTCCCAGCTCAGCCGGCCGGTCTTCGAGCTTGATATCATCTATCATATCTCCGGTATGGATCAGGACCGCCGGTTCGAGCTGCCGTACGAGTCGGTAAATGTAGGGATAAGAAAAACCGGGGGTATCGCTCACATGAACGGCAAGAGGAGGGACCATCCCTCGCAGAGTTTTCGGTATGTAGGGTATGTTGAAGATGCCGTACAGAACCGCACGGAGGGCTTCTATGAATGAAGACATACAAACTCCAGAGTGAAGGCTGCGCCTTGTGCTTCGGCCGTTCCGGTCGCTTCGGCCTTTGCAGCCTTTGCAGCCGTTTCGGCAGCGCCTTTTGCTTCAGCCGTTTCGGCCGCGCCTAGTGCTCCTGACACTCCCCGTTCCCCTTCTCCGTTCATTTTCGTATCCGCTCCGCGATCCACCTCAATACTCCCTTTGATCTGGGCGGCAAGCGTTTTGATGAGCAGAAAGCCAAGAGACCCGGTACTCTCGAGATCGAAGCTGTCGGGCAGTCCGATGCCGTTGTCACGCACCGTGAGGATACATTTTTCCCCCTCGTAATGTCCTTCGACATCCACCCGCCCTCCGGACCTGTCCGGGAAAGCATGCTCCAGTGCATTGTCTATCAGCTCATGAATGATGATCCCGACAGGAATGATCAATTCCAGCCCGATGTAGGCTTCCATGATAGCGGTGTTCACCTGAATGTCCGTACCGACAGCTGCAGTTCCCCTCACCACCTCATGAACAATTCCCTTTATGTATTCGGACAGATTGATCTGGGAGATGTCTTCCGTCTTGTAAAGCTGCTCGTGGGCCAGAGCCATGGCCTGGATTCTGTGAATACTCTTGTCGATCAGCTTCCGGTCGTGATCGCTCTTGTAATCCGGACGCTGGAGATTCATCATGCTGATGATGATCTGCATGTTGTTCTTGACCCGGTGGTGGACTTCCCGCAGGAGGAGCTCCTTTTCGGTAAGCGACCTTTTCAACTTCTTCTCATGCCTGAGCAGGGCTTCGAAGGCCATAGTCGCCCGCAGACCCTCCGAACAGAATGCAGTCAGAAGCGCTCCGATCTCCTGGTCCTCTTCAGTGAACGGCGGCAGGGTCTTATTGTGCAGGCTGAGCAGGCCGGTGACCCTGTCCTCCGCTCCGGGAATGGGAAATATGAGGAACGAATTGTCCTGGTAACCATCATAACCACTGCGGCTCATGGTGCACGAACCGTTCAATAAATCGCGCACGATAAGAGGTTTTCCGCTCTCCATTACCCGTCTGAACGGGGAACCCTCGCGCAGCGGTAGCGTAAGCTTCTGCGGTGCATGCCCCCGGTCCAGACTTCCGATGCATATCAATTCCCCATTCTGCTTCAGATACATGCTGCCGCCGGTAGCCGAAAGGTGGCGACCGAAGTGTTCCAGAATTTCCGTACCGAAATGATCAAGACGGTTGATGGAGATGAGCTTGCTCGTGCTCTTCACGATCTCCTTGAGCTTGTGGTTGATGGACTGGAGCCGGATATTCGCCTCTTTCAACTGTGCGGTCTTGATCTCTACCTCTTCCTCAAGCCGTTCCCGGTGTTCACGGTTTTCACGGTCCAGCCGGACCTTCTCGAGGGCCCGCTTGACCGCATAGAGAAGAATATTCAGATCTTCAACAGGCTTGAGGATATAATCCCAGGCACCGTAATGGAGGGCTTCGATAACATCGTTGATATTTCCGGTACCGGAGACCGCGATTACGGGGATGTCCGGATAATTGGTGCTCACGTAATCCAGAACTGTCAGGCCATCGACTTCCGGCATCCGAAGGTCCACGAGGATGAGATCGGGCAGCTCCCTGTCGATCAGTTCTATTCCGATCTTCCCGTTTTCGGCCTCCAGCATATCGAAGTCGCAATCTTCCAGGAAAGATACGAAACTGCTGCGGATTGCCGCCTCGTCTTCGATAGTCAGTATTCGACTGCCCCTGCGCATACACTCGACCTTTTTCAATTCAAGGATATCACAAAAAAACCGTGGTCCATACAGCCGGCGCTATACGTCTGCCACTGCTACGAATTATATAGAATTGCCGTTTCCAGGTAAAACCTTTTTTTCTCGGCTGCCTGTCTCTTTTTACACCAAGCTTAGCACCATCTCGCCTGCTCCGCTTCACTGCTTCCCTGATCCACAAGCTTCGCACCACTGTACACCTGCTCCCATTCTCGGTTACTATAAGTCTCATGAAATACCTCCCGCCTGTCTCGCTCATTCTCCTGACCGCTTTCCTGATCATAAACGGAGCTTGTTCTGCAGACGAGAAACAGAAGCAGGCTGACATTCTCCCTTCGGTACATCCCGCCTTCGACCTCACGATTGACCGCTTGGAAGAAAGAATAAGCGGAGAACCCGCCGCAGTCATTGAACTGATCGCACAGCGGCCGCAGTACTTCCTCGAGCTGGTGCACCGGGCCCTGCAGCTGGAGGAGTGGGCCCTGGTCCTGGTGGACAAGGAACACAACCTTCCGGAGGAATATGTCCCCGCCGACCTCGTCGCCCTGCAGGACTATCCTCTTTCGCTGAACCGGAACACGCTCCAGCTGAGCAGGGTATGTATGCCCGACGTGCTGGCAATGACTGAAGCTGCCCGGGCGGAAGGAATCGAACTGGTATTTTCATCGACCTATCGAAGCTACAATTATCAGGACACGCTCTACACCAACTATTCGGCCAGGTACGGACAGGAGGAGGCGGACCGATTCTCCGCCCGGCCGGGTACGAGTCAGCATCAGCTCGGAACTGCCGTTGACTTCGGCAGCATTACACCGGAGTTCGGCGATACTCTCCAGGGCAGGTGGCTCTACGAACATGCCTGGGAATACGGATTCTCCCTCTCTTACCCGGAAGGGATGGAGGATGTGACCGGATATATGTTCGAAAGCTGGCACTACCGCTACATCACCCGCACCGGCACCCGTCTCGAGCGTGAGTTTTTCAACGGTATTCAGCAATATCTGACCGAATTCATGGACCGTCACGCCGCATTTTTTTCAGAACACATGATCGGGGACTGACCGGATCCTGATCGGCGGCGCATTGAACCGCCGGACCTACTGCTGTGGCAGTCTCTCCTCCATCTCCCGTGCCCGTGCATCCATCAAATCCTGGAGCCGCTTGCGGTCGCTGATAATGTACCGGGCGACCATGAAGAACATGATCCCGCAGGGGACCCACCAGAAGACGGCGAAGTTCATGGTGAAGAGATAGCTGACTGAGACCAGCAATCCGCCGATGGCGGGACCGAAGCCCTGACCAAGATTGTCGGTAATGTTGAAAACCGCAAAGACCGATCCGCGGTGCTCGGGGCGATTCACGTTCATGAGGATCGCCTTCACGTTGGCCGATGGGACCGAAACAAGGAAGCCTCCGATGAAAGCGCCGATATTGAACATCAGCAGCTCCGGGGCCCCCGGATTGAAGAGGGGTATGTTGATAATGGGTACAACCGGAGCGATTCCTACCAGCACGCCGATTCCGCACAGCACCGGCAGCAGCCGGGGGTCTCTTCTGTAGATCCGTTCTCCGATCATTGCGAAAATCACCGCCCCGATAGTAGCTCCAAACCCCATCATAAGGAAGACCGTCGTGGCCTCCTGCTTTGAAAAACCCCGCTCCTGCTCGAGAAAAATGATCAGCCAGTAACTGAGGATGCCCCAGGGGATGGTGCCCGGAATTCCCTGCAGGAAAGTCCACAGGTTTGTCCGGTTGGAAAAAATCAGACGGAAATCGCTGAGCTTTATCCGCTGGGTGTAGGCTATTCCCTGCTGAATCAGCTTCTCCAGGGCCTCTTCACTGCGCCCCCGCTGCGGGTCGGCGGCGTAGAGGGCAAAAAAGAGGACGAGCGGAAAGTTCGGCGCTGCGGCAATGATGAAGGCGATTCTCCAGCCGTATGAACCAGTGAGGAAACCCGCTAGGGCCGGCCCTGCCATCATTCCGATCGCCCACGCCACCCCCAGCCATGCTGATGCTGAAGCCCGGTGTTCTTCCCGGAAGTAATCCGAAATCAGGGAAAAGGAGATCGGATAGATGCCTCCGATACCGATTCCGGTCAGGATCCTGAGAAGGGTGAAGGTCCCGATGGTCTGGGTAAAAAAAGGGAATCCCGTCAGCAGGCATGGTATCTCTCCGACGAAGACAGTTATGATAAGCAGCTTCTTCCTCGACACCAGGTCGGTAAAATATCCGAATATGATACTCACCGCGGCGCCGACCAGAGTGAAGGCTGAACCGATGAAGCCCAGGGTCCGCATATCCGCGTTATACTCGGCGGAAATCTCCGGAAGTATCGCCGACATGATCCTCTGATCGGCAAACAAAAACACCGACATCAGCACCAGCAGTACCAGGGTGGTGATATCACGGCCCGTCATTTTTACCTGTCCCACATGCTCCTCCTGCAGTGATAGTATATGCCGGTACTCCAATGCGCAAGCAAATTTTATATGCATGAATTCATTGATTTTCGTGCAGCAGTTTCCCCCGGCGCTTGTAGAAATTCATCTTCACAGCTGGTAGAATCGGCCCGTGAACCATTCAGACAATGAGCAGTCAATCAGCACGACAGTGGAGCAGTCGGCCCGGCGACTGGCGGATAGAGCCGACGCCCTGGTGTTCGGCGGCCGCACGGCCTACGTCTACAATCCCCTTCAGTACGCATGGGCGCCCCACGCCGCCTATATCCGCACGTTCGGGAACAGTAGGAAACGGGTCCTGTTTCTCGGAATGAATCCCGGACCCTGGGGAATGGCCCAGACGGGAGTGCCATTCGGGGAGATTACCGCGGTCAGAACATGGCTCGGTATCGATAATTCAGTCACCGGTCCAGTCCTCCAGCACCCCAAGAAGCCGATCCGCGGTTTCAACTGTACCCGCAGTGAGGTGAGCGGACGAAGGCTCTGGGGATTGATGCAGGAGCGCTTCGGCTCGGCACAGGATTTTTTCGCGGACCATTACGTGGCCAACTACTGCCCGCTTATCTTTCTCGAAGAAGGGGGGAAAAATCTTACCCCTGATAAGCTTCCGGCCGCCGAACGGGAGGGCCTCTTCGAGATCTGCGATGCCCATCTGCGGGAACTCGTTGCGTTTCTCCAACCGGAGTACGTTATCGGAGTGGGAAAATTCGCCGCCGCCCGGGCACATGCAGCCCTTTCGATACCTGCAGCGCCTGAAGATACCCCCGTCTCCCCGGTCACCGCTGCAACTGAGAGCGGAATTCGTCCGCTTGTGATCGATTCGATCCTCCATCCGAGTCCCGCCAGTCCGCTCGCCAACCGCGGATGGGCCCCGCAGGTTTCTCAGAAACTCGTGACCCTCGGCATTTGGGATCAAATATGAGCTGTCGTTCCTGTTGAAATCCTGAATACAGATCGGGGCGGGCAGACGCGGGGCAGCCTTCACTCGAACTTATTGAATATTCCCAGATATCGCTTTGCCTCAGAGATGGCCTTCAAGAGCTTGTCTTTTATCGCAGGAAATTCTCCGGTTACATAGTCGAAGTTCTTCGCAAGAGACCGCTGTTCCATGTCTCTTGTTGCCTGCCCGATCATGTGCAGTCTGACGGCAGAAAGGTTGTTCGTGAGCGAATGGAAATTATCCGCCAGACTGCGGCTGTCCTTTTCTTCCAGGGATTCTTCGATTGCCGCAATCCGTCCCGGAACATCACGTACAAACAGCGTCAGAAGCTGACTCGCTACCTCTATATCGGTACGATAATCATCTACAAAGCTACTGAAGTCCACTTTACCCGCCAGCTCATCTTCGATCTGCAGCTGATCGATATATTCCAGGGACTGTTCGACTTTCATCCGGGCTTCGAAGGCAGGGTTTACCGCCTGCTCGATAATTCGGAAGAGGTGGTCCCGGTTGATCGGCTTGGAAACATAGGCGTTCATCCCTGCATCCAGGATCTGCTCCACTTCATTCTTCATAGCATAGGCGGTAAGCGCAATGATCGGAAGGTCCTTCCGTATTCGCCGGTCTCCCCCCTGACGTATCCGCATGGTGGCCTCTATTCCATTCATCTTCGGCATCTGCACGTCCATCAGGACCAGATCGTACTCGTTCTCACGCAGCATCTCGAGGGCCTGTTCACCGTTTTCCGCGACAGAACTCCGGTGTCCCATCTCACGTAAGAAATGAACAACCGATTCCCGATTCAGGCGGTTGTCCTCTACCAGGAGGATATGCAGGGGTGAACCGGAACGGCGAACCTCTTGTTGCGGCTCTTTGGCCGCCTTGATTTCGGCTTCCAGCGGCAGCTGGAGATCGAGGTTGAAATAGAAGGCACTACCTGTGCCGTGGGTGCTTTCCAGCCAGATTGTGCCTCCCATGAGTTCAATCAGCTGCTTGCTGATGGAAAGTCCCAGCCCCGTCCCCTGATGCCGTTTGGAAAAAGAGCTGTCCACCTGCTGGAAGGTATCGAAGATCCTGGACTGTTCAGCCTTTGGAATGCCGATACCCGTATCCTGAACGGCGAAGAGAAGGGGAAGATGATTGTCCTCCATTTCACTGTACTGCCGCACAGAAAGACGGATCTTTCCGCGCTCGGTGAATTTTATCGCATTACTCACCAGATTGATGAGTATCTGCTGCAGTCTGTTCCCGTCGCCGACCAGTATTTCGGGGATTTCGTCCTCTACTTCTATGAGGAACTCGATCTCCCTGTTCTTCACACTCATCTGCAGGGGAATCACCGATTTTTCTATACAGTTCCTCAGATTGAACGGCTTGTTTTCAGCAGTCAATGCTCCGGATTCGATCTTGGACAATTCGAGTACCTTGTTTATTATGTCCAGCAGGGTTTCCTCAGCATCCTTCATCAACATAAGCTGCCGGCGGTACTCCCCATCACCGCTCCTGCTGAGAAGGATGTCCGTCATCCCCATGATGCCGCTCAGAGGAGTACGGATCTCGTGGCTGATATTTGCCAGGAAAGAACTCTTTGAACGGTTGGCTTCAACCGCTTCCTCCCTGGCTTTCTCCAGTTCCCTGCGGATCCTGCGGGTAATGGTGATATCCTTGAAGGTCGCTACCATTGCGAAGGGACTCTCCTCTCCCGGTTCGAACATAGGCTCGGTGTTCACCGAAAGCCAAACGGAGGTGTTGTCCTTCCGCAGTACACGGACCTCGAAGTTGCGAATTCTCCTGCCGTCTCTGAGGCTCACCAACCCGGGAAGCTCCTCCTCAGCCATAGGGGTGTCGTCTTCGCTGAAGAACCGGGTGCCTTCGAACAATACATCCGGGGGCAGGGTGGTATCGTTGCGCTGGCAGAATGTCCGGGCCACAACCAGATTGTAATGTATGATTTTCCCGCTCCGGTTCCGCACGAGAACACCGCTCGGCATAGAGCGGATGAGGGAGCGATAGAGGGCTTCGCTGCTCTCGAGGGTTTTTTCCCTTAACAGATGCAGTGTAATCTGCTTCAGTACCTGGACCGCCGAACTGATATCTCGTCTCTCTTCGGCCGCGAATCTGGAACGGGACCGGGAGAAGAGGGCGTACATGACCTGAAGGCGTTTCTGCGCCACCACCGGTATCAGCAGGGCTGTTTTGATTCCGTGTCGTGCAAGCACAGGCGGAATACTCACGTCCTCCAGCTGGCGGCCGAAGAACAGCACCGTGTCGACGGTTCCCCACTGAGAACGGGCTTCTTCATTCAGTATCTCAGCCAGATTGCCGTCTACTCCCGAACTTGCGTCGATTTTCAGGATCTCATTCACCATGTCACGAACGAAAACAGCTCCCGATTCCAGCCCGGTCATGTCGGCTATTATATCCAGCAGACCGGAAAAAAGGACATGCGTGTCGCTCGTGTTCAGCATTGCATGGAAAAACCAGTCTTTGAGCTTATCAGACAGCGAAACCGTCTCCAGTTCCGCTGCGGGCATTATATGCAGCAGCACCCGGTCGTATACGGTTCGATAGGAGATAGTGCAGTACACCTGCACCTCTTCCCCCATCTCATCAATGAAATAGACAACCTGCGGGGAGGAGTCCGCATCTCCCTGTTCGACAAAGATATTCACATAGTGCTCTATGGTCTGCCGGCTTTTCTCCACAACCAGCTCGCGGATAGGGAGCCCGTTGAAGATAGTGGGATCTTCATATCCGAGAAGCGCCGCGAATTTATCATTCGCCCCTCGAATTACACATTTTCTGTTCAGAACACAGGTGGCAAAAGGTAAAATATCGATTGGAACGCCCTGCATAACGGTAGTATGCGCCATCTTGACCAATCTGAAAACCGCAGAATCGTACTTTTTGAAATTTCTTTTAGACAACTGGTGTTTTCCATGTTAATGTATAATTAGGTACATAATAATAAATCATATTCACATTAAACATTATTATGTAACTATAATATATTTATTAATCTTAATATTTAATTTTTAAGAGAAATAAATTTTTATATGTTGTAAAAATTGTACCATTTGTTCAGGTAAATCGGCGCTATGCGCTATTAAAGATAAGGAGGGTGTTCCATGGCAGTGGATGCACAGATAGAACAAAAGAAGAAGAAGAATGGATGTTGCGGTGATAGCGAAGAACTCTCCGTTGAAGAGATGGTCGCCAAAGTCGATAAGATTATCGACACCTTCTCGGATGTGGAAGGAGCCCTGATTCCTATCCTGCAAAACGCTCAGAATTCGTTCGGTTATCTTCCGGAAGCAGTCCTCAAGAAGATCAGTGCCAGCTTAAAGATCCCCTACAGTGAAGTAGCGGGGGTAGTGAGTTTCTACTCCTACTTTTCCACGATACCCAGGGGTAAAAATATCGTTCGGGTCTGTCTTGGGACCGCCTGTTACGTACGCGGAGGAAAAGAGGTTCTGGAAGCGATCCAGGAGTATCTCGGGATCGAGGTAGGCGATACAACCGAAGACAGGATATTCAGTCTCGAAGTGGGCCGCTGTTTCGGAGCCTGCGGTCTTGCTCCTGTCGTCATGATCAACGATCAGGTCTATCAGCGGGTCAAGCCCGCAAAGGTTCGGGACATCCTCATTCCGTACCGGGTAGCCGAACCGTGTGGGGAGGAGTCGTAATGGAAGCGAATATGAAAATCAAAAGCATCGATGAACTGAAAAAGCGGCAGAAAGCATCGGAAAAGGCCAGAGCGGACGGAAAGCAGAAGATCCACCTCTGCGCGGGAGCAGGCTGTATCGCCTCCGGGGCAATGGAGGTGAAGGATGCCCTCGAAAAAGCTATCGAGAAAGCAGGGCTCTCCATTCCGATCGTGGAGACCGGCTGTCTCGGCCCCTGCGCTCTCGGACCCGTTATCATCGTCAAACCGGAAGATGTTTTCTATGAAGGCGTCAAACCCGAAGATGCTGAAGAGATAGTGGAGACCCACTTCAAGAAGAAGGAAGTAGTGAAGCAGCTCACCCACCGTAACGTCTCGACCAGCAACAAAGTAGATACCGTCGACAAAATCGATTTCTATCGCGGTCAGGCCCGTATCGTACTGCGCAACTGCGGTTATATCGATCCGCTGAATCTCGATGATTTCATCGCCGTCGGGGGCTACTCATCACTCGCCAAAGCACTCACGAGTATGAACCCGGAACAAGTCATCGAGGAGATAAAGTCCTCGGGGCTGCGCGGACGCGGCGGTGCCGGATTCCCCACATGGCTCAAGTGGGAATTCACCAAGAAGGCTGAAGGCGACGTGAAGTACGTCCTGTGCAACGCCGATGAGGGCGATCCCGGAGCATTCATGGACCGGAGTGTACTGGAAGGCGATCCGCACAGCCTGATAGAAGGCATGGCCATTGCCGCATTTACCATCGGTGCCAACCGGGGCTTCGTGTATGTGCGCGCAGAATACCCGCTTGCAGTCGAACGCTTCGGCAGGGCCCTCGAACAGGCACGCGAAGCGGGTCTGCTTGGTAAAAAAATTCTGGGCACCGATTTTTCGTTCGATCTCGAGATCAGGATGGGATCGGGGGCCTTTGTATGCGGTGAAGAAACCGCTCTGATACATTCCATCGAAGGCAAACGGGGCGAACCCAGACCCAGGCCGCCCTTCCCCGCTCAGAAAGGCCTGTGGGGCAAGCCGAGCCTGCTGAACAACGTCGAAACATACACCAACGTAGCGGCTATCATTGGAAAGGGCGCCGGCTGGTACAGCTCCTTCGGGACCGAAGAGAGCAAGGGTACCAAGGTCTTTGCCCTGGCAGGCGATATCAACATCAGCGGACTGGTTGAAGTCCCTATAGGGACCAGCCTCGGGGAACTGATCTACGATATCGGCGCCGGCATACCTGACGGCAAGAATTTCAAAGCCGCCCAGATCGGAGGACCCTCCGGCGGATGTATCCCCAAGGAATTCCTGAACGTACCGCTGGACTACAACACGCTCACCGAACTTGGAGCCATTATGGGATCCGGCGGTCTCATCGTCATGGATGAAGACACCTGTATGGTCGACGTGGCCCGCTATTTTCTCGAGTTCGTTCAGGAAGAGTCCTGCGGGAAGTGTACTCCGTGCAGGGTCGGCACCAAGCGGATGCTCGAGATCCTCACCAGAATCACCGAAGGTGAAGGCGAAGAAGGCGACATCGAGCGGCTCATCGAGCTGGGCAACCAGATCAAGGACACCGCTCTCTGCGGACTTGGCCAGACGGCCCCGAATCCCGTACTGTCCACGATACGTCATTTCAGGGAAGAGTATGAACAGCACATCAGAGACAAACACTGCGCCGCGGGCGTATGTCCCAAACTCGTCAGAGCCCCGTGTCAGAGCGCCTGCCCGGCTAACGTGGATGTTCCCGGATTCGTATCCCTCGTCGGAGAAAGACGCTACGCCGAAGCCCTGCGCCTGCACCGTGAGAGGAACCCCTTTGCCGCAGTGTGCGCCAGGGTCTGTTTTCACACCTGTGAAGACAAGTGCCGCCGTGCCTCGATAGACGATCCGGTGGCCATCCGCGGTATCAAGCGGTTCATGGTCGACCAGGAAGTCACTGTACAGTTACCGGAAGTTCGGGAAAACGCGGAGAACGCCCGGAAGAAGATCGCCGTCATCGGAGGCGGGCCGGCAGGTCTTTCCTGCGCCTATTTCCTCGCACGTCTTGGTTACAGTCCGACGGTCTTCGAGGCGGAACAGCGTCCCGGCGGTATGATGGTCCAGACCATTCCGGCTTACCGGCTGCCCCGCGAAACCCTTGCACGGGAGATCCGCATGATCGAGAACATGGGAGTCACCATCCTGACCGACACGAAACTCGGCCGCGACTTCTCGCTCAAAGACCTCCGCGGACAGGGATACGATGCCGTTTTCCTCGGTATCGGCGCGCCGGTGAACATGGATATGGGTATCCCGGGCGAAGATGCTGAAGGCGTTGTACAGGGCATCGACTTTCTGAAACAGTACAATATCCGCGGTTCCGTACCTGTTGGGAAGAAAATCGTGGTAATCGGAGGCGGAAACGCCGCCGTGGATGCCGCGCGCACCGCCATCCGTCTCGGAGCCGAAGAGGTGACCATCCTCTATCGCCGGACCCAGGAACAGATGCCGGCATATGCCGAAGAGATCGAAGAGGCGCTGCTGGAAGGGGTCAAACTGAAGACACTCACCCAGCCGATCGCCATCGAACGCAACGGCGTCGGCAAGGTCAAGGGCGTCACCTGCGCATGCATGAAACTCGGGGAGTTCGACCGCTCCGGCCGCCGGCGTCCGACCCACTCGGAAGAGAAGAACTTTATCGTCCCGGCCGACCAGGTGATCGTGGCGATCGGACAGAAGCTCGATCCTGCTCAGTTCTCCGGAGAACTCGACATTCAGATCGCCGAGAACCGATTCATCAGAGCCAATCCTATCACCGGTCAGACTTCGGTGGACTGGATCTTCGCCGGTGGTGATGCCGTGAACGGACCGGTGTCGGTCGTAGCCGCCATCGGAGCCGGTGAGAAAGCAGCCGCGGGTATCGATGAATACCTGACCGGCGAGAACCACGCTTTCTGGAGAGAAGACAAGGTCGTCGACACATCCTACGATCCCGACGCCGAACCGGCACCCTACAAGCGGACCAAGCTGCCGGTAATCGACGTTGACCGGAGAGTGAACAACTTCGAAGAGGTAGAACGCAGCTGGTGCGAGAACGAAGCGATACGGCAGTGCGAGCGCTGTCTCCGCTGCGACTACGGAAAAAGCCCAGTCAATAGGGAGAATAACTTATGATGAAGATAACGATAGATAACATTACTACTGAGGTAGAACCGGGAACCACCATCCTCGAAGCAGCCCGATCGGTAAAAATCGATATCCCCACTCTCTGCTACCTGGAGGGTATGGAGCCGCTGGGGGCATGCCGGATGTGTGTCGTAGAGGTCGAAGGGGCTAAGAACCTGGTCGCTTCCTGCTCAACTCCCGTCCGGGACGGAATGACCGTCAGCACCACTTCAGCCCGTGTACGAAACGCACGTAAAACCGTACTTGAACTCCTTCTGAGCGAACACGAAGGCGACTGTCAGCTCTGCGAGCGGGGAGAGGACTGCGAACTCCAGGCCCTGGCAAACAAGCTCGGCGTGAGAGGCCTCAAATACGAAGGGGAAAAGCCCAGACAGTATCACGACGAAAGCACTCCCGCTCTGATCCGTGATTCCGGTAAATGCATCAAATGCCGCCGCTGCATGGAGGTCTGCAAGTCCATTCAGAACGTCGGCGCATTGGCAGCTCAAAACCGCGGCTACGCGACTGTGATCGGTCCTGCCTTCGCGCAGAACCTTGACGATGTCGTCTGCGTACAGTGCGGACAATGCGCAGCGGTCTGTCCCGTCGGTGCCATTACCGAAAGAACCCACATCCCCCAGGTCTGGGAAGCCCTGGATGATCCCGACAAACACGTCGTGGTCCAGACAGCCCCGGCAATTCGTGCTGCTTTAGGGGAATGTTTCGGCTGTGAACCCGGGACTCTCGTGACCGGCAAGATGGTCAGCGCTTTGCGCAGGCTCGGTTTCAACGCGGTGTTCGACACCAACTTCGCCGCCGACCTCACTATAATGGAGGAAGGCACCGAGCTGCTCACCCGCCTCAAAACTGTCCTTGCCGACAAAAAGGAGGCAGCCCTGCCGCAGTTCACCTCCTGTTCACCGGGATGGGTGAAGTTCGCCGAACATTTCTATCCCCAGATCCTGCCCAATATTTCGACCTGTAAATCGCCCCAGCAGATGTTCGGGGCCATGGCCAAGACCTACTATGTGGAAGAGAAGGGCATCGATCCGAAGGATATCGTCGTTGTGTCGGTCATGCCATGTACGGCCAAGAAATTCGAAGCCCAGAGGGAAGAGATGTGGGATAGCGGGTTCCAGGATGTCGACTACGTACTGACAACCCGCGAACTGGGGAGAATGATCAACGAAGCCGGCATAGACTTCATGTCCCTGCCGGACGACCAGATGGACGCTCCCCTCGGTCTCTCCTCCGGAGCAGCCGATATCTTTGCCAATACCGGCGGTGTTATGGAGGCCGCTCTGCGAACCGCCTATGAGATCGTAACCGGCCGTGAACTGCCCCTCGAGAACCTGCATGTAGGACCGATCATGGGACTTGATGGACTCAAGGAAGCCAAGCTCACCGTGGAGAATCCACTGCCCGAGTGGTCTTTCCTGGATGGAGTCGAGCTGAAAACAGCCGTTGCCCACGGTCTGGGTAACGCTTCCAAGATCATTGAACAGGTGATTGCCGGTGAGGCTGATTATCATTTCATTGAGATCATGACCTGTCCCGGCGGTTGTATCGGAGGAGGCGGTCAGCCGCGTTTTACTACCGACGAAGTCCGCAAGAAGCGGATCAATGCAATCTATGCCGAAGATGAAGGCAAGAAGCTGCGTAAGTCACACGAGAACCCGGCTATCAAGGAGATCTACGAGAAATTCCTGAGCAAGCCTCTTGGTGAACGCAGCCATCACTACCTGCATACTAAATACGTGGAGAGGTCCAGAGTATAAACTGCCTGGCATCTATCTATAACTGCGGGGCTGTCTTTTAAGGAAGGCAGCCCTATTTTTTATTCTGTACCGGTTTTGGCTATCTTCCTCAGTTCCTGGATTCGGCCATTGTCCCGGGAGAGTTCCTCCCGCACGGCTTCGATCTGTGCCTTCTCTTCACGTATCCGTTTTTCAAGGCGGGAGACCTGTTCCTCCTTCTTTCGGACGTTTTCCTCGAGTTCTTCGATCTCCAGCTCCGCCTGCAGTGTGTGTACCCGGTTCTCGTGCGACTGTTTTTGTTCCTTGAGTTCGTCTATACGCTTGAGTACGTCCTGCGCCTCTTTGGGGAGCTTCAGTTCGAGCGAGGGCTGCAGAAGAAAAGCCTGCCCCAATTCACGGCTCTGCTGGAACAGTTTCTCCTGCTGCACAGAGATCCGGTCGTCGAGTTCTTTCATTTTCTTTTCAGGAGGCACTGATTCGCAGAGCTTCTCGACCTCCTGCTGCAGCTTTATGAAATCGCTTTGGAGCTTCTCCTTCTTCTTGTTCCGCTCATTACTCTTTTCTTCCTGCTGTTTCAGATTCGAAGTGACACTCTGGACCTGTTCATCCGGCACCTGCTCCACTTTGTCGCTCTCGAGGAGTTTCTGACCGATGGCGGGCAGGCAATCATCACGCTGTTTTTCCAAGCGACCGATACCGGCCTTAAGCAGAGCTGTCTTTGCACCGGCGGGGATCTTCTGCAGTATGTTCTTGTTAGTCTGCCGGGCATTGTGCTCCTCAATATCCCGGCGTTTCAGAATCATATCCGCCTCGATCCTGTCAATATCGGAAAAGATATCTTCAAACTCCTCCTTGTCCAGGACACCGCTGCGGTAGACCCGGTAGGCATGGGCTCCAAGGGAACCTATAAGCTTACGGCGCCCTTCTATGTAGAGCTTGTCCTCTGATTCCAACTCCCCTATCTGCTCTTTGAGAGCCTGCTGCTTCTCAACGTCACGACGGATCTGCTCTCTCTGCTTCTCCAGCTTGTCCATCTCCGTCTTCATGGACAATCCCTTCTCATACGGGTCCCTCAGCTGGTCTATAGCGGCCAGTTTCTTATCGAGCAGCAGCCGCCCCAGCTCTTCAATCTGACGTTCGATAGTGAAATCGAGCTCATCAACAGTACTCTGGTGTTCATGAATTGCAGTTTTTTTCTTACTCATATCTTCCCCCTTCTCCCATTACAGGGCCCGGTGTTCTACAACCCTCATCATGATATAGTTCAGCAGGGATTCATCCAGTTCAATCCCGAACTCCGACACCACCTCCCCGATTGTATGCCACTGCTCCCGGTCGAACGGATCTCTCCGGTCGTCAAGGTTCTCATACAGCAGATCCACCAGATCGGGGATTATCTCCGCCCGATCATTCAGATCTACTTCTCCGGGAGGATTCTCAATGAAGAACTGCTGGAAGAGCTCTTCCAGTAAATCCTCGGGCACCCCGGCGACGCTCTGCAGGAAGGTGTCGTTCAACTGTTCAATTTTCTTTTCCAGAGTCAGCGAGGGACTGTTGAGAATGCTTCGCACTGTTTTAAATACACGATCTGAGTAATCCATTTAGTATCTCCGTAATACTGAACCTTGATTTAAATGTACTACCGGAGATGGAAAAACACAAGCGCGGCCGAAGAAAGCATTCAAAAACAACCACCGCAGCAGCGCCGGGATACTGCGGCTATCTTCCCCTCGTCAAGGCCTGTCTAATTTTCGAGTATGGTGATCTCCACCCTGCGGTTCTTCCGCATACCTTCCGGCGTACTGTTGTCGGCGATCGGTTCCCGGGCGCCTTTCCCCTCGACGAGGATCTCCTCCTGCTCCCTGATGCCGCGTTCGAGGAGGTACCGTGCTATTGTGGCTGCTCTGTCGGTGGAGAGCTTCTGCCTTCCCTCAGCAGTTCCCGCGAGGGCTGTGTGGCCGGTAATGAGAAGGTCCCGGTCAGGATATCTTTCAAGGATCTTCGCGATCCTCTCCAGCTTGTCCTCTTCTCCCGGCAGCAGATTGGCTGAGTCCGGAGCGAACTGTATGTTCTCGAGATTCAGGGTAACACCGCGCTCATCTGCGCTCACCCCGGTGTCCTCGACCCCTTCCTCTTCGATTCTCCTCTGGACTTCCTCGGCGATCCGGGCGCGATCCATCGGTACGGTCTCGGTTATTTCAGTTGTGGCGGTACCGGTGAATTCGTATTCATCACCGTTTGACAGGGAATAGATAAAGCTGAACTGTTCGGTATAGGCGTGAGGATAGCCGTTTTCCCTGTCCCAGTAGATTGTCTGATCGGAAAAACCGATTATCCTGACCGGATACAGGGGGTAACGGGCAAAATAGGCGGAAGTCTGATGACGAACCGTGTACTGTACGGATATAAGGTCGTACTCCTTCCCCTTGAACTCCCCCTGCCCGAGGTAACGGTAGCTTGCCCGGAAGGGGATGCGGAGTGGAACATCGATACCGTAATCCCTCCGCAGGTCATGGACCTCCTCTCCGGGAGCTTTCCAGGATTCATTAACTTCGATATCGCCTTCAGGAAAGATCGGAACATTTCTCACCACAGGCATATAATAGTCGGGTTCGATATCATATGTACCGTCAGGCTGCCGCCAGTACTGTGATGAGTAGGTGCTGCTGATTTCATAGACCGGCCTGTCGATTCCAAGCTGCTCCGTAGTAATGAAGGTCCCCTCGATCAATCCGGAGCCGTGTCTGGCATCTTTCACCTCCCAGGAGATCCGGTTGAGAATCAGGGCGTTGTAGACGAACCGTCCGTTGTAATACACCTCCTCATCCACTTGCGAAAGAGCCTTGAACTTGGTCCCCACACTGTATTTGAACCGGAATTCCTCGGCATGCAGCTTCACGGGTCCCGTTAGGCCGCCCCCCGTGCCGAACAGAAGCACACAGAGCAGCGGCACCAAAACTGGAAGTCTATATTTGATAGAGAGGTTCATAGTTCCTCCTTTTCCCTTTCTTGACAAATATATGGAGTAAATATATCTTTTTAATATACATAGGTAGTAAATCATAGGAAACCACTGTGTTACAGTTCACCGTGCGACAACATCCAACAGAACAAGTGGAGTCTTTGCTTGCTTCAGCCGGATTTCGAGAACTCACGCCTCTACAGGAAGAATACATTCCAGCAGTCCTCCAGGGTAAAGACCTGATAGTCGAAAGTATACCCGGAGAAGGAAAAACCATCGCCCAGCTGCTGCCGTTCCTCCTCACCCCCAAACCGAGAAAGCGGGGTATTTCGGTCCTCATCCTGGTAGACTCGTCCGAAATGGCCGGTAAATACGGCGTCGAGTTCAACCGCCTGTCCAGCCTGAAGACCAAGGGAAAGTGCGCGGTAGTTCTCGGCCGGGAAGCCCAGGCAAAAAACGAACTTCGGCTGCTGTCAAAACACCCTGGACTAATTGTCGGCACTACCGAGCGTATCATTGATCACCTGAGAAGAAATAACCTCGAGATCAATCAGGAAATCTCGGTAATCATCAACATTCCCCAGAACTCCGACCATCTCGAGTTCGATCGGGATGTCGAGTTCATTATGGCAAAAATGCCGGGAAAAGTGCAGTCCATCGTCTTCTCCCCTTCGGTCGATCAGGTCGACAACCTCTCCTATCTGCTCAAAAGACCGTCCATTCTCTCACTGGCGGAACGAAGGGCGCGGATTCCCATGCTCCATGTATTTGAATCCGGCTCCTGGAATCCAGCTGCGGTTCTTCGGATTATTTACGGACTGGATCTCAACAGCACCCTCCTCCTGGTGCCTTCCTCATCCGAAGCGGCCGGGCTGAGGGATGAATTCAACGGGGACGGACTTCCAACCCGCACCGTCTCCCCGGATGAGCAGATAAAGGACCGGCCGGATACCGGGACCGAACCATCTTTCCGCTGTTCCATTGCCTCATTCGATGATGCCGCCGGAATTCCACTGGCCTATGATTCTATTCTTTTTTTAGGGATCCCATCCAGACTGTCATTATTCGAGGAAGTCGGATGGGCCGTTTCAGGCCGCTCTCCCGCCCCCTACTGTGCCGTACTGACAATATCCGGGAAGAGTGAGCAGTTATCAACACTTCAGGAGAAAAAACAGATGAAAATGAAAAGCGAAGTACCTCCTTCAAGGGAAGAGATCCTCAAGGGTAAATTGAAGAACCTCATCAAGCAGATCAAGGAAGAGGCGGATCCCGATGAGCTGAACCGGTATAGAAAAATAATCCGCAGGAACGTACCCCTGCACCTGCGATCATATCTGGCTGCTTACCTTCTGAAAAAAACCAACGGCGGTCTGCCTTCCAAATCAGATGAGCCTTCCGAAATGCAGACAATCTTCGTCAGTATCGGAAAAAACAGAAAGGTGTTTCCCCGCGATCTCGCCCGTCTGTTCAATAAGGCACTCGATATCGATCCAAAGGAGATCGGCAACATCAAAGTCCTGGACAATTACTCATTCATAGATATTCCTCAGAGCGTAGCTCCGAAGGCTATCGAAAAACTGGACGGGGTCGAATTCCGCGGGAGAAATATTACCGTCAATTTCGCACGCAAGAAGAAGGGTGACTCAAACTAGAGCACGAGATAGGAAAAGAGTACGAACAGCAGAAAATCCGTAATTCCTATGCCGAACAGCAGTATAAGCAGGCCGAGTACTTCCTTCCGCAGGGCATGCACCTGACAGCGGTGCGAGAGAATGAAGGGATCTCCCGGTACGGCTATAGCTTCAGCCATGGGATCCATCGGCCGTTCGAAGTCCGGTCCTTCCCGGCCGAAGAAGACGCAGTCCTGCGCACTCTCAGCCGATTGAACAGCGGGCATGATCCAGTGTACCGCACTACCGGACGGTATTTCATCGCAGACAACCTCTCTCATTACATATTTTTCACCGCTGGACAGAGTGACCGACCTTCCGGTCTCACTTCTATCATGTTCGGAAAAAAAGACCAGCGGCAGGCGCAGGATGTCCCGCTGAGCCCGAAGCACCCTTCCCTGCTGCCAGAATCGTCGGTAGAAGTAATAGGCGATGATACCCGGAGGTATGAGGGGGGTGAAGGGAATACAGGAGAGCGCAAGGGCCAGCAGGGCGGGCAGCATAAGCGGTGGAAAGCGCATGAGTACGTAGAAGTAGATAAATAAACTGAAAAAACCGAGCGTCAGAGATCCCGGAGTCATAGCGTTCCAGTATTCATTCTTCTGACGGCCGCTCCAGGTCCCCCGGAGCAGGACCTCGCTGTCCTGCCATTCGTATATCAGCACACACAAAGGATCATCAGGCGTGTCGATGAAAGCGGCGTGACCGTCTTTAAAGACAAGACTGCCGCTGATGAAGATCTTGGTCTCCTCAGGCAGGGAGGAGATCTTCTCCCATTTCACCCGCTGCGGAGGCTGCGCGGGGTACCGGCTCCAGGAATCGGGTGTGATCGGCGTATTGAAAGAGAGTATATACACGTATACCTGTTGAAGTTCCGCCAGAAGACTCACTTCACCGTCGTTCAGCCAGACGGTATTATCCTCCTGCATAGCCTGCAGGCGTCCGAAAAAACGGTAGCTTCTCCCATTTCTCCCAGACGTCTCGTCGATACTGTGAATATCCTTATATCTGACCGGCGGCATCAGAGCCGAACGCAGCAGGAGGGTGCGGAAGTTCCGCCAGGTGTTCCTGATCCGGAAGGCTCCGATCCCGGGAATCAGGATATAAAACGCACATGCGAGGGAAAAAATACCTGCAAGGTGATATATAATTTTTGGTTGCAAAACCATAGAAATTACCTTACTCTGTTACCTACTATGGTAGACAGGATCGTCACAGGATTCCTCAATACAAATACTTACCTCTTCTCACACTGGAAAAAGGGCTGTGTGATCATAGATCCCGCAGGCAGTATAGAAGAAATAATATCACATATCGAGATTAAAAACTTTCGGCCCCTCGCAATTATCTGTACCCATGGACATTTTGACCATATTGCCGGAATCAGTCAATTGAAACATCATTATGAGAATGAAGGAATCGAGATACCTATCTACATCCATCCCCTCGACAGCGATTATGTCAGCCCTGCCGGCTATGAACGGCACATGCAGGATATCTCCATGCTCGGTGTAGAGTTCCACTCCCTCTTTCACGGCTTTCTTCAGAATCTTCCGCAGTATGATCATCTGCTCGAAGAGGGAGATACCATCCTCGATACCGACCTGACAGTGATCCATACTCCCGGGCACACTCCCGGAGGAATCAGTATCTATTCGGAAAGTGATCTCATTCTCTTTTCAGGCGACACCCTTTTCTTCGAAGGAGTCGGACGGACCGATCTTCCGGGCGGAGACACCGAGCTCCTGCTGCAGAGTATCCGGGAGAAGCTCTTCTCCCTCCCTGAGGATACACGTGTATTTCCCGGACATGGACCCTACACGACTATCGAGCGTGAGAAGAACCATAATCCTTTTCTTTTTCGTGAATGAATCTATGCACTGAGGCTGAAGAGCAGTCCCTGATATCCCCCCATCTGATTGTACGGGGCTGAAGAGAGACTCATGGAGTGAAGCGCTTCCGCACTCTCCTGAACAATTGAAGAGAAGTTCCCTTCGGAAATAGTCGACTTTGACGCTTTCAGTGACTTTATCATTGCATCCAGCTTGTGCTGCTGCGACTTGCTGCCGGTATTTTCCTTCAGGCTTACCAGGCGGTCGATGAGGTTGTCTATATTCCGCAGCTTGTAGAGCGAAATGCCGTTGCCTTCGCTGGAGGGAAAGCCCTGAACATGTTCGAACCGCGCATATATTGCCTGACTCGGTTTAACGGGAAAGGAAATCCTCCCTCCGTTGTATCTGGCTCGAAGCATATATGCGGGTGAAAGAGTTGGCTGGCTTGGATACTGGATGGTCTGCATCCTCATCTTTCCGTCCTTCATCTACTATTTTCGGAAAGTATGAGAATAATTTAATAGAATTTTTAGCGGTTTCGCCGTTCGTCGTTATTTTTACATTCAATACACATGAGGGCATAGGGAATAGCTTCGAGCCGTTCACGCTTGATCTTCTTGCCGCACCGCATGCAGACTCCGTATCTGCCGTTATTTATCCTGGAAAGGGCCGAATCGATGAGCCGCAGGCGTCTGATCTCCTGCTGATTCAGGGCTTCCAGGGTCTTCCGGTCGATGTCATCGGCGGCTATATCCGCAAGGTCTTTTGGATCAAGATCATCGATAAGGGCTTCGAAGTCCTCGCTCTCCGAGATAAGAGACTTTACAATATCCTCTTTCATCTCCACAAGCTTGGTCTGCATCTGTGCTTCGAATTTCTTATCCATATCGCTTACCTCACCCCGAATTTTTTGCCAGTTATGTGAGCATGTGAATATGACTTATATAAAGAAAAATGTCAACTAGTTGACAATCTTGATCTATATATCTACTATGAATTGAAATATTCTGCAAAAGGAGCGGTTGTGGCCAAAGAAGAGGCAATTGAAGTTGAAGGCATAGTGAAGGAATCTCTGCCCAATACCATGTTCAGAGTGGAGCTTGAGAACGGGCATCTCATCCTGGCCCACCTTTCAGGTAAGATGCGCAAACACTATATACGAATCGTTCCCGGCGACAAGGTCCGGGTTGCACTTTCTCCCTACGATCTTACCCGCGGCCGCATAATCTACCGCGAACGCTGATTTTTCCTTTTATTCATCGGTCTTACAATTACCCAGGTTGCTCCGGATCCGCCTCTGCGTCTTTCGGCGGTGCCTGTCTCTCCGCACAGGGATGAACTCTGCAGATACCGCAGCACTGCTCCCGGCAGCATCGGCGAATCCTTCGAATGATTTCCCTTCCCGTGTATAATCAGGACTTTCCGTATACCCCGCAGCGAAGCTTCCCGGATGAAATGGTCGAGGGCATTCAGGGCCTCTTCAACGGTGAATCCGTGCAGATCGATTTCCGCTTCCGGTTCCATCTTCCGCAGGGAAGTCCGCAGCTCCGCCCTATCGATCTCCCGATAGTCTTCTCCCTTATCGTAGGAATCCCAGAACGAATCCGAATCGATCCATTTTTTCATCAACCTGGTATGATCCGGCGAACCTTTTTTCGCACCTGTCTTCTTACCTGATGAGTTCTCCCACTCATCCAGAATTTTTGCAAAATCCATAGCTGTCTCCGAGATGACGTTTACTAGTAAAACACCGTTTTTCTGAGGATTGTTACAACTGATCTCCTGCCCGGTTCGCCAGTTCAACGAGATCGGGAATGATCCGCACAGAGGTTTTTTTAATCCATCCTTTCTGTCCCAGGGAAGTGGTAACGAAGTAAAAATCATCCGCGTCACCCTTTATATGGAGGGTCTCTCCCGGTTGGAGAACGAAGTCGGCCTCACTTCCGTCTTTCGGTATTTTCTGTACTTCATACACTTCGCCGCTCTCCTGCATCACCACCGCCGTTGTCCTTTTGGATGCATGGACAGCGTAGGTCATTCCGATAACGTTGGCGAAGCTTACAACTACCAGGAGGAGGGCTCCGATGAAATAGCTGTTCTTTCTCCTGAACAGGTACAATACACCCAGAAAACCGGCAGCATTGATGCCCAGGATGAGAATAAAGAGGAAAAAATCCGGATGAAAGGGAAAGGGGGAATTTATCTGTGTAACGATACCGTACTGCGCATCAAGGTAGCCGAGAAAGCGCCGGTACTCCTGTTCCATCGGCTGAAGCTCCTGAGCGGTTCGGGCATGAATGACCGCCCGGCCGATCTTTCCCTGCTGATACGCACAGAGGGCGGCATTGTAGTAGAGAGCGGGAACGTAAGGCTGCTGTACGATAAGCTCTTCATACAGCGCTTCCGCGGCAACATAGTCTTTGTCACTGTAGTGTCTTTCCGCCGAGAGAACCGTATCGGTCAGCCCGTCCGATGTAAAATCGATGGGATTGAAGGAGAGGAAAAGAAGCAGGAATACGGTCAGCACCGCTTTTCTCCTCTTCAGAAGCAGAAACAGGAGAAAAACTATCGGTCCGGGCAGCAGCCAGAGATATTCCATCCAGGAGGAGTACCGCAGGCTCATGTTGACCTGTTCCATATCACCGGCTTGTATCAGGGAGAACTGGAAACTGTCTGTATCGGACTCCTCACTTGTCCGACCCTGCGGGCTCAGTACCTGCATCGGGAAGGATCGTCCCGGTGAGAAGTACACTCGCCTCTCTACAGGGTCGAATGCAGTCAGGCTCTTTACCATTATGTTGGCGGGACCAGGTTCCTCGGCGACCAGGGTATAGGTGTACTGCCTCCAGCCTCTGTATCCGCCGGCCGATGCGGTGTAATCAGCCTCTTCATCCTGTTCCAGAATACTGAATGCAGGGGCTTCGAGTTCGGGAAATTGCAGATAATTCAAGTTGCCTGTGCCGCTGACACGAACGGTCAGACCGACCCTCTGTCCCGTCTCCAGTTCGGTGTGATCGATCTCAGCGGTAATCTCGAAACGCCCGACGGCCCCGCTCTGCTGCACCGCCTCCGGAAGGGGCAGTACGTCGATGACGGTCCGGCTGCTGACAGCCTGGCCTTCCTCCCAGTTCACCCTCGCCCCAGGGAGAGTTACGGTTCCCGCTGAAGAGGGAGTGAAAACGAATGTCTCAATGGGTATTTCATACAGGGAAACCCCTCCCCGGTTGTATCTGCGAATTTCGCCGATCCCTTCCGCGGGCTGAAAAAAGCCTTCCGAAGGGGACTGGATTACAGTGTCATCGAAGATGCGGATGTCCCGCTGCTCCAGAGCCTTCAGAATACAGATAACGTTCTGCCCTACGTATGCGGAAGAGGGCTGAACATCCCACCGCAGCTCCAACGGCACTACCAGTTGCCGGTTTCGGTAAACGCCGACCTCGAGCAGGGCCGGTTCGGTGGAAAAGATACGCCTGGGAGTAATGATACGGTAGGGACCGATCTCGAAACGGCCGGTGGCATCGCAGCGATAGAGATAGGTGATCTCCGTCTGTCTCCTCTCTTCACCGTCTCCCTCGCCGCTCCACACCGGCCGGACATAAGGCCCACGCAGCAGAACGATATCTTCGGACAGATCAGGCTGAGTCACATCGAGCGCGGAAGGGTCTTCGATGTCCACCACGATAGTGACACCGAAACGGTCTCCGCGTCCGACTGGATTGGGACTGATGTCCATAGAGACCTGTCTTCCCTGCTGAGCGTAAAGCGGCGGTCCTGCTGCAGTCAAGAGAAAGAGAAGCAATCCGGTGAAAAATCCGAGAAGGCGGTTATTTCGTGGTGAAGTCTGCCTGCGCATCGCTACCAGTCCTTTCCCTGTTCCTGTTCTTCGATCCTGTAATCCGGCGGGAGGGTGGATGTCGACGAACGGCGTACATATTCCAGGATCCGTTTCCCGTCTTCGCTGAGCTGTCTGTCGTTATCCTCCTCTTCGGACTCCTGCTTCGTCTCCTGCGTCTCTTTGCTCAGGTTGAGCTTTCTCAGACAGTATTCGAGGTTCGCCTTGGCTTCGATATCATCGGGATCCAGTTTGAGTACCCGTCGGAACTCGCTGTAAGCCTGCTGATAGTTACCGAGCTCATAGTAGACAACCCCCCGGTTGAAGGCTATCCGGGCTCTGAGCTCAGGATCTTCCTCCTCCAGAGATGCAAGATTCCACTCTTCCAGAGCGGCTTCCGACTCACCGAGCGAGTGATACACGTTTCCCAGATTGTAGGTGATTCTATCGGTGTGGATGGATTTTTTAAGGGACTGGATATAGGTAAAATTTGCTTCCTTGTAATCACCTCGGGAATACTCGTAGTTCCCGTCAATTATCTGCAGGTAGACGCCCGCCTTCGTGCACCCGCCCATGAGCATGATGAGGGCGGCGGCGGTGCATATCAGTAAGTTCCGTGCCATGGTATCACCTTTACCAGAATCGAGAGTATGAGCAGACATACCGCGAGCAGAAGGAAGAGGGCATATCTTCCCTGTTCCTCGAACTTCACCATATCCTGGTCTGTGTTGATGGAGAGACAGTTGAATAGTTCATTGAGAGAGTTGAGAGAAGTCACTTCGCAGTAGCTGCCCCCGCTGATTTCGGCTACCTTGCGCAGGATGGTGGTATTCAGCTTGCTCACTACAATCTCGCCGCCCTGGTCACGCAAGTATTGATCGTCTCCGACGGGAATCTGTCCGCCATCCCTGGTACCAACCCCCAGTACATCGAGGCCGATATCATCCTCCTTCGCCCTTTCCGCAATCTCAGTGACGTTTCCCGCGTGGGCCTCTCCGTCGGAGATGAATACAATCAGTCTGCGGCGGTCTTCTCCCTGCGGAAATGCGTAGAGGGCAGTCTCGAGACCGGCGGCCAGGTTGGTGCTCGACGAGGAGAACAGGGAGGGAGAAATGACATCCACAGCCTGATTGACCGCTTCCCTGTCCTCAGTAACCGGAACCAGTATGTAGCCTTCCCCCTTGAACACGACAATACCGAAGCGTGCGTTCTCCAGCCTTCCGGTTATGTTGTTGATGAGGTTCAGCGAGCGGGAGAGGCGGCTGGGAGCGACATCATTGGCCAGCATACTGCGGGAAATATCGAGTACGAACACGACATCCGACTTCTCCGGTATTTTTTCGATGTTCTTCTTCTCGCTCCTGATTCCAACAAGACTGAGGATGATAAATACGAGGGCCAGGAAGTAGAAGAGCGAGACGAAGACCCACTTTACGGTGAAGGCATCGTAGAGGTTGGCGACCGGGCCGGTCCCTTTTACCTTCTGAAACTCCTTTCGTCCAAGCCGGTAATTGCGGTACAGGAGGAATGCAACCGGCAGAAGCAGGAAAAACAGAACGGTGAACTCCGGATAGAGCAGCATCTACAGCACCTCCCGGAACAGCATCTTCCGCAGAAAAAAGGAGAGAACCAGAAGGGCAAAGCCCGCAATAATGAAATGCCGGTGAACGGGTTCTGTTCTGATGTCGACCCTGATCCTCTGCTGGACAGTCTCCAGGGAGTCGATATCGTTGAATACCGACTGAAGCGATCCGGGACTGGCGGCGGTAAAGAACCGGCCTCCGGTCAGATCGGCGATCATTTTCAGCAGGTCCTCGTCGTATTCGCTCTGGATTTTTCCCCGTATGATGTTCCCTGTCTGCGGATCCCGGAGCTCGATCGGGACCTCCCCGCGGGTACCTACACCGATGGTGTAGATTCTCACTCCCATCTCCGATGCGATTTTGGCAGCGGAAATGGGAGAGATCTCACCGGCATTGTTTTTTCCATCGGTTATCAGCACCGCCACCTTCTGTCCGGCGCTGCTGTCGTTCAGGTGAACGCAGGTCACCGCGATTCCCATTCCGATGGCCGTGCCCTCACCGAGTTCCATGACCTCGAGTTCTTCGACGCGGTTGACCATGGTCGTGTAGTCCCTCGTAGGCGGTACCCTGAGAGCAGCTTCCGAACCGAACGAGACCAGTCCGATAGAGTCGTTGCTCCGCCGCTCTACGAAATCCCGTATTACAGCTTTGGCGGTCTCGAAACGGTTGACCGGTGAGAAATCCTGGGCTGCCATACTCGGGGACTGGTCAAGAATAAAGAGGATATCCAGGCCCCGGTTGAGATACACACGCTCGCGTTCTGAAATGGATGGCCCCGCCAGGGCGATAATGAGTGCAATGAAACCGAGCCAGTAGAAGAGCGAACTCAGCTGCATGAGAAAACGTATAAACCAGGGCGGTTTTGAGAGAATCTCTTTTTGCCAGATAGTGAAAGAGAACGATATATGCCCCCCCCTGCGGCTCCAGAAATGGGCCAGAAAGACGAGGGTAGGTACGATGGCAATCAGCATCAGCAGGACTGGAGATTCGAACGTGATCATGCCTTCTTACGCTTCCTCCTCGTCCGGGATTCATTTTCAGTCTTCTGCCGCTCGGATTCGATAAATTCCTCGAGTTCTTCAGTGATCCCCTGGACCAGCTGGAGGTCGGATTCCCGCTGTTTCTTCCCCGCGTTGACACCGCCGAATTTGATCAGGTCTCCCTGCTGCATCATCTTCACCAGTTCATCGATCTTCCTCTTCTGCTGCACGGGGAATGCCTGTGAAAGCTGCTCGCCGATTTCGGAGGAGGTGATAGTCAGAAAATCCTGTTCGGTACGGTTCGACAGGTAGTTCCGGAACTCTTCAGACAGAATAATGTAAAATTTACGGCTGCTCATGTGCAGGTTCTTCTCCTGCAGGTCCTTGAGTACCCTGGACAGCTGCTTGTAGGGCCGCCGTCCCGCGTGAACGGACACGAAGCGTTTGACCCCCCTGACGAACCGTCCCGTAAAGCTCAGAATGAAAATCGGGCCGAATAATAATACGGCCACCGCGATACCCAGGGCGAGACGGGTCCCCGGAAGGAAGAGCTGGTCCTTGATTCCGAAAAATTCGATATCCCGTTCCTGGAGAATCGATTCCGTGTGCAGCTTGACATCGCTGAATACCACGTCACCGAAGACGATTGAGGGAAAGGTACGCGTACCTGCGGCGTAGGGTGTAAATGATATCCGTATTTCCCAGTTGGGTGTTCCGCTCTTCAGTTCGACCTCATGTATTTCGATCCAGCTCACCACCGGAATCTCCCGCGCAGGCAGGAGCCGCATGCCCGGTCTGGGGGTAATAAAGGCCCGCATCTCCACACGATCGCCCACGTAGAAATCCGGCGGCAGGAAAATGAGCTCCTTCAGGTCCGCCCCTTCCAGAGCAGAAGCCGGAAAAAGCACCGCCGTCAGCAGGATGAGGACGGCTGCAAACCGCATCTTCTTCACCGGCGGCGCCTCCTTCCCTGGAAAAACTGGACCAGTTTCTCAACGGGATCGTCATTGGTGCTGATGGTGAGGGTGTCGACCCGGCGGCGGCGGCACTCCCGCTGCCAGAACAGGTGATAGGCGTCCCAGAATGCCCGGTAGTTGCGGCGGAATATACGGCTCCCGCCGGGGACCGTCATCCGGGCGCCCGTCTCCGGGTCCCTCAGCCGCACCATTCCGGTGAAGGGGAAGATTTTTTCCGAAGGATCGCTGATCTTCACCGCGATTACATCGTGCTTCTTGGCCAGGAGGCTCATCTCCCTCCAGCTGGGATTCACCCGGAAATCCGAGATGATCACGCAGATTCCCCGGCGGTTGAGGGATTCGTACACGGTCCTGATGGCATGAGCAAGGTCGGAACCTCTGCCTTCCGGCGGCAGGTGCACCATGTCCTCCACCAGCCGGAACACCTGTTTTTTCCCCTTCCTGGGCGGCACCCATTTCTCGATCCGGTCGCTGAAGAAGACCGCCCCGACACGGTCGTTATTGTGCACGGCCGAAAAGGCGAGCAGCGAGCTTATTACGGTGACCAGGTCCTGCTTGCTGAATCTCCCGGTACCCGACTGGAGCGAGGCAGAGACATCTATGAGGAGAAAGAGGATCATCTCCCGCTCCTCGCGGAAGGTCTTCATGTAGGGTACGCCAAGCCGGGAAGTGACATTCCAGTCGATAAACCGCGAATCGTCAGCCTCGTTATACTCCCTCACCTCATCGAACTCCAGGCCGGGCCCGCGGAAGACCGATCGGTAATTACCCGAGAGGAGACTCTCCACGAGCTTGGCGGATGCGAGAGGAAGATTTTTTATGCGGGAGAAGAGGCTGAAGGTATCCATCGGTCTCTTACGGCACCGGAACCACTTTCAGGATCTGTGAAATAACATCATCCGGCGTGAGTTCCTCCGATTCGGCCTCGTATGAGAGCACTATGCGGTGACGCAGAACGTTGAACACGACCGCCTTTACATCCTCCGGTATGACGAAGGTGCGTCCTTCGAAGAGGGCCTGTATCTTGGCACACCGGTACAGATAGATGGTCGCCCGGGTGGATGCCCCGTAATCTATGAAGCGGGCATAGCTGCGGCTCTCACCCTTCTGTACCCTGGAAGCGGAAATGATCTGAACGATGTACTCCTCAATCCGCTCGTCCACCAGGACCGTCGCGGCGGTTTTACGCAGATTGGCGATCTGGGACGGAGTGACGACTTTGTCCACATCTATCCTGCCGGCAGTCCCCATGCGCCGCAGGATCTTGAGTTCCTCTTCGTTGCTGGGATACGCTACCTGCAGCTTCATGAGAAACCTGTCGAGCTGGGCTTCCGGCAGGGGATAGGTTCCCTCCTGCTCTATCGGGTTCTGGGTAGCCAGAACGAAAAAGGGGTCCGGCAGCGGGTAGGTAGTCTCGCCGATGGTGACCTGACGCTCCTCCATCGCCTCCAGGAGAGCGGACTGCACCTTGGCCGGGGCCCGGTTGATCTCATCCGCCAGAATAATGTTGCTGAAGATAGGGCCCTTTCGAGGGACGAACTCTCCGCTGTTCTGCCGGTACACCAGGGTACCGACGAGGTCCGCCGGAAGAAGGTCCGGTGTGAACTGAAGCCGTTTGAATCCGACGTTCACCACATCCGCTACCGTCTTCACCGCCAGGGTCTTCGCCAGGCCGGGGACCCCCTCGAGCAGCACGTGCCCGCCGGCTATCAGCGCCATCAGCATGCCGTCCACCATCCGGTGCTGACCGACGATGCGCTTTCCAATTTCCTGCCGGCACTTTTCCAGTTCGCCGGAGGCCTGTTGTATCAGTTGTTCAAACTCGGTTTTTACCATAGGGTATCCTTATCGATGTGTACTCATAATGACCTTTTACCATAATATATCAGCCCCCGGGATGCAATACAATCGGTGGAGCGAGGCGGGCAAAAAGAGATTACATGGTTCCGAACAGGACCGGCCGGCAAAGCATCCATCCGGATCGTCCGGGGGTGAAGAGGCCCACTGGGACCTTTGCCTTGAAAAGCAGTTATCCAATGACGGACCGCTGCCGAAAAAAGAAGAGAGGGACCTGCATGCAGAAGATGAATTTTCATACCCACAGCGAATACTGCGACGGAAGCGGCAAACCTGAAGAGTACGTTCAGACTGCTCTCCGTAAAAATTTTCATGCCCTCGGCTTCTCAGGGCACACACCCCTGCCCTTCCCGAACAACTGGACCATGGATGAAGAGACCCTGCCGGTCTACCTGAACGACATCCGTCAGCTGAAGAAGCGGTACAGCGGCAGGATTGAGATCTACCTCGGCCTCGAGACCGACTATCTGGACGAAAAGCGCAACGCCGCCAGTCCGAATGTACAGGCATTGAACCTGGATTATCAGATCGGCTCGATCCACATGCTCCCCGATCCCGAAGACGGTCAGTACTACAGCTTCGACGGACCCCTCGACGAACTGCATCACCTGATACAGGTCACCTTCGGAGGTTCGGTGCGTAAATTCATTACCGCCTATTACCATCAGATGGCGCGTATGCTGGAGATCGGCGGCTTCGACATCATCGGTCACTTCGATCTTATAAAAAAACACAACCGGGAAGTCGGTTTCTTTTCAGAAGACGAGAGCTGGTACCGCAGCATTGTGGAGGAGACTATCATGGCAGTAGCCGAATCGGGGCTGCTGCTGGAAGTGAACACCGGCGCCATGAGCCGGGGATACACAAGCGAGCCCTACCCTTCCCCGTGGATCCTCGACCTCTGCGCGCAGGCAGGCTCCGCCGAAGCGAACAGCCAAAATGATCTCGCCGAAGCGAGCGGCCGGAGCAGCCGCGGCGGAATACCGGTCGTCATCAGCGCGGATGCCCACAAGCCTGATCTGATGGATTATGCCTTCGAGGAGATCGAAGAGATGTTGCTTGCCGCAGGCTACCGTCACAGCTGGGGTCTTCTTCAGAACAGATGGCAGGAGGTATGGTTTGACTGAAAAACAGGATAGCGAGGGATACAACGAATACGGCAACCACGCGCTTCCCAAGCGAAAAGAACCCGATCTGGATGAAGTCGCCGCACAGCGGATCGAAGAGCTCAAGCTGCTGCTGCGTAAAAACGCACAGCAGCATCGCGAAACAGTGCAGACCTTGAGGGAAACCCGCCAGACGGTACGGCGCAACTATCACGGTATGGTGCAGCTGCTCATCGAAGTCATCTCCCTCGGCAACCGGTTCCTCGGCGGCCATCTCAAGCGTACAGCCGAAATAACCTGGAACTTCTGCCGTTCCGTGCGGCTGTCCAAGGATATCTGTTACCTGCACTATTACGGAGCACTTCTGCACGATATCGGTCTGGTCGGCAGGAATCCGCATCTGACCGATACTCCCCCCGAACAGATGCCCGATCACGAACTGCAGGAATACCGGAAGCACACCATCTACGGTGAAAAAATCATCAGCTCCATCTACAACCTCAAGCGGACCGCCGCAATTATCCGCTCCCATCATGAGCGGTTCGACGGGAACGGATTCCCGGATCAGCTCCAGGGGACAGCCATTACCCACGGAGCTCGGGTGGTCAGGATCGTCAATGACTGGGACAACATGATCTACAAGTACAACATGAGCATTCAGTCGGCCGTCGAGAGCATCAAGGCCGGAGTAGGTACTCTCTACGATCCGCGGGTGGCGGAGAAATTCCTGCTCTTCATCCCTGAATGGGCCAGAGAGCATGATCAGGAAGCCTCGGTCGTCAGCCTCGAATCCCTGCAGGTAGGGATGTTTCTGAAGGACGACATCATCCTGTCCAATGGGCTTATGCTGGTCCCCAAGGGGATCATACTGAACCAGGCTACCATCGACAAGATCCGCTCCTTCCGCTCGATGATCGAAGACATCCACACTGTCCAGGTCGCCTACTAGAAATCGGCCAGCCCGAATCCTTGGTGTCCCTGAAACGGTACCTGAATATCATAATCCGCTCCTGAGATACACCGGACATTTTTTACTATTTCTATCATGATTTCTCCGCTAACTCTAATAAAATAAATTTCTTTTCTTTTTTGGAAAACAGCAGTATAATAATAGTAGAAATGAGGTATTACTAAAAAATGCTAATAAAAAGTGATCTATACATAAATTTGTTTATTCAAAAAAGTAAATATAAATATTACCTTAGATATGGAAAGGGTTGAATATGAGTAATTTGGACGATCTACAGGCAGTTCTCGTGGATCTCTCCGTTCTGGAGAAGTATTCCCGTAAACTGTCCGATCTCATCGATCAGTACAAAAAGGAACTGGAAAAACAGGGATGGACTGCCTATCAGCCCTACACCGATGGTTTTACGTTGAAATATGGAATTGTGAAGAACGAGCTTATCCAGGAGTACGATCAGTTTCTGAATGAAGCATCGGGACTCTATTTTCAATACAGCCGGATTCTGAAAGACCTGCAGGGCTCAAGGTAATCCGCCGCCTCAGGATATACTCTCATCAGTTTCAGACTCTTTTCCGAGATGATGCACTGCCCATATCAGCCTTTGGACCACTGTCGCTGCGGTGAGCAGGGCCATCGCTGTGAATAGCAGGACGATCCGGCCGGGCAAAAGAAAAAAAAGGGTATAAAAAACGATGGTTTCGGTGCCGCCGATGATACCCCCGGGCATGCGGATGCTTGTCTGCTGACTGCTGTGTTCGTTCAGTGCGCTTCGTGCTTTCAACGCGCTTCGTCCGGCGGAATTTCCGGACACTTCCCCTGCTGAAGCGCCGCCGCCGTGCTTCCGCTTCTCGAGCAGGGCGGAGAGGTACATCCAGGATGCGCCGTTAATGTAGAACACCGACAGGAGCAGTATGAGAGTCAGATAGCCGGACCGCACATCCAGAGAGAGCGCGAAGGCTGCCGGAACGGCGGCATACACCGTGAAATCAAGCAGTATATCCAGATAGCCTCCGAGGTCGGACTGGGAATCGCAGGTCCGGGCTACTGCGCCATCAAGCCCGTCGAAGACCCTGTTTCCGATCCAGAGCATCAGACCGGCCGTGTATCGGCCCATCACCACCATCACGACACTCATTATTCCCAACAGGAAAGCAATCAGAGTAATGGTATTCGGATGCACGCGTCTGCCGACGGCGGTCACCAGCGGCGACAGGACACGGTCCTTCAGAGGCCTCAGGAGCTCATCAAACACCTTCCTTCCTCCTGCTGCGAATTTTCCGGGCGATGACAGGCATGAGACTCAGCAGTCCCAGCAACACGAGGGCAATCAGAATCTCCGAAGATATCAGGCTTTCGCCCGGCTCGATACGTGCTCCGGTGTAACCGAGGTAGGCGTACACGAAGGAACCCGGTATGATCCCGAGTGCGGTTGTCCAAAGGAAGGTCACAGCCGGTACCGCCGTCACCCCGGCGAATATATTAATGAGGAAGAAGGGGAAAATGGGGATGAGACGCAGAGTGAGGAGGTAGTTTTTCCCGTTCTCCTGAATCTCCCGGTTGAATTTCTCCAGACGCTCCCCGTACTTCTGCTGGACCAGATTCCCGATCACGAACCTGGCCGCCAGGAATACGAGGAAGGCCCCTCCGGTGGCCCCGATATTGATCAGGAGCACTCCTATCAGCGGCCCGTAAAAAAAGCCGCCGAGAAGGGAGAGGACCGTCGCCCCGGGGATCGAAAGCGCTACGACGATAATATAGAGAAGAACAAAGAGGAATGCCGAAATCAGAAAATTGTCTCTGACGTACTCTATCAGAGTATCGCGGTTCTCGGCTATGCGCTGGGGATTCAGTACTTCTCCCAGGGCGGTGAATCTCACCGCGGCAACTAAGCCCCCCACGACTATTACTGTGATCAGAATGGTCCGAAAGGTTTTATTCACTGCTTCCCTCCCAGCCGGCGGTCAAGCTTCCAGTCCCCTCCTGCCTTCCTGAACCGGCAGTCAGAATATCCGCTCGAGGCGTATTCAGCCGTACTTATGTAGTAAGAATAAGAAAACTGCAGGAAAATACAAATAAATCTTGATAATTATATTCATATTCATACTTTTAAGGTAGGAAGTGTCACGAAGATTTGGGTTATTCTGCGTGGGAAGGGTGCGAAAAGGACAGTGCGGATGTTTTTGGATGTCAGGGATGTAAGGAAATCATTTGGGAAGAGTGAAGTTCTGAAGGGGATTTCGTTCACCTGCGAGCGGGGTGAATTCGTCTCGGTCATCGGCCCCTCGGGAACGGGTAAGACAACGCTGCTGAAGATTGTTGCCGGAATAGAATCCGCTTCGGAAGGCAATGTCCATATCGCATCGCTGAAGGACATCCGCAGGAATCCTCCTATTCTCGTCTTTCAGGATTACATGCTTTTCCCTTACATGAGCGTCTTCGAGAACGTGGCCTTCGGACTTCGCGCCAGACGTATCGCAAAGACCGAAATGAAGCACAGGGTTGAGGCAATTCTCTCCTTTTTCCGATTGGACGGTAAAGCCGAAGCCTTCCCGTCTCAGCTCTCGGGAGGTCAGCAGCAGAGAGTCGCCCTGGCCCGGGCCCTGGTTCTCCAGCCGGAGCTCCTTCTTCTCGATGAGCCCTATGCCAATCTGGATAAAAACCTGAAACTGGACACCGCCAGGTTCATCCGCGAGACCCAGCTGGAGTTCGGCATCACGACCGTCTGCGTTACCCACGATATCGAAGAAGCGTTGGCCATTTCCGATTCAATCGGAGTCCTCATAGACGGAGAATTGGCCGACTGGGGCTCTCCGGAACGCCTGTATAACGAACCTGAAAGCCTTGAATCTGCCCATTTCTTCGGAGAACTGAACAAGATCAGCTCAAAGCTCTTCCCTTCTTTGGGTATCGAAGAGGAAGACTCCGAAGTGGTTTATGCCCGAAACGAAGCCCTTCACCTGAAATCCGTCATGTATGCCGACGATTCATCCGCTTCGAACACGACTGCCCGGTCATGTGACCAGCCGGTCATGGGGCGGGTGGCGGATAAAAAATTCCTCGGGACCTCCTACCGGTACCGCCTGGAGCTGCTCGGGGAAACCCTCACCTGTCTGACTATGGACGGAACACACCGACCGGGAGATATCGTCGATATCTCCCTCGAGACCTACCTTCGGCCGAAGACGGCCCCTGAAGGAGCGCTCGGAGAGAAGACGCAGCTGGAGCCGATCAGGTACGGGGATAAAAGTCTGCAGATTTACAGGAGGACGACTGGTTGAACAGGAAACATTCAGGAACAGGAAAAACTCTCTT
>Ga0272441_10001283_pt1 | contig 53764 bp, 42 predicted proteins | sample SSMProp6N_FD_193582 | JGI IMG/M metagenome (GOLD analysis project Ga0272441, IMG submission 193582) | Marine sediment archaeal communities from Little Sippewissett salt marsh, Falmouth, MA, United States - SSM-Prop-6N | ecosystem: Environmental > Aquatic > Marine > Wetlands > Sediment ...
GCCGCCAAACCCATTCGCATAGACTCAGCCCGCAAATACCTCAAGGCAGGTTGACGAAACTCGAGGAACCACTACCATGCAGCCGTTCAGCCGGACCATTTTCCACCCAGTTCTGGGACGCCGCCCACTTATGTGCATAACACATGGCTGCAGCCTTTCGTGGAGCGCAGGATGAGTCACAACGAACCGCAGCTTCAGAAGCCGGGAGCATGGCTGCTGAACGCCAGTCAGTTGTCTGCCTTTGACAGAGTTCTGCATCTCATCAGAAGTGGCGGCGCAGATGTCGTCTTGGTCCAGGCTCCCGTAACGCAGTCGCTTTACAGGTCCTACAGGAACAACCGGGAGTTCGACAGGTTTATGGCGCAGAAAGGCAACTACATTAACTTCAACAGCGAGCTGATATCTCTGGACGAACAAGACCATTTCTACGATGCGCAGCACCTCAATCAGGACGGCGTGATCCTCTTCAACACTGAGTTGCTGGATCGGCATCTTGCCGACCGACTGCGCAGAAAGAGGCTCGCCTCAGATCGCAAGTAGATCCCTCTTGCGCTGCATCCCAGGTGCCGTGGTTGGCACAATTGCCGCAGCCGCAACGGACTACTGGGCACGGTACTCCCGGCAGATATCAACGATACGATGAGCGGCTTTCCCGTCCCCGAAGATGTTCCTCACCCGCGCGGCTTCAGCGTAGAGCCTGCTATCAGTGAGTAGTTCTGAAGTTGCATTGACGATTCCGGCGTGATCCGTTCCCACAAGCCGGGCTGCACCCTTATCCACTGCCTCCGGCCTTTCTGTAACGGCTCGAGTGACCAGAACGGGCTTGCCGAGGGCCGGAGCTTCTTCCTGTATGCCTCCCGAGTCCGTGATGACCAAGGTGCACCGGTCCATCAGCGCAACAAAGGGCAAGTACTCCAGAGGTTCGAGCAAGAACACGTTTCCCAGACCCGGTCCCTGCAGCTCTCGTCGGACAGGCTCCAGGACCTTGGGGTTCAGGTGTACAGGATAGATGTAGCTTACATCCGGGAAGCGGCGAGCCAAGTCTGCTATGGCGCGGCAAACGGTCTCAAGCCCGCGGCCGAAACTCTCGCGGCGATGCCCTGTGATCAGAACCAGTCGTCCGTTCTCCTCCAGTAGTGTGTCGGGCAGTCCGGGAACGTTCGGCGGGGAACGACGCGCCCGGTTGCGAGCATCGAGAAGCGCATCGATCACTGTATTCCCAGTGATGAAGATACTCTCGGGGGTAATGCCTTCTGCAAGCAGATTGGCCTTGGCCTTCTCCGTTGGAGCGAAGTGTAGGGAGGCCAGTCGCGAGGCAAGCTGGCGGTTAGCCTCTTCGGGCCAAGGGGCCATCAAGTCGCCGGTGCGAAGGCCGGCCTCCACGTGCCCCACAGGCACATTGTTGTAGAATGAGGCCAGGGCAGCGCACAGCACAGTCGTTGTGTCTCCCTGTACCAGCACCAGATCTGGTTTGCTTCTGGTGAGGTGTGCGTCAAGTGCGCCCACAGCTCTAGCCGTGAGTTCTCCGAGTCTCTGTCCGGGGCGCATGAGATTCAAGTCCACATCCGGAGATATGTCGAAGGTGCGCAGCACTTGGTCCAACATCTCTCGATGTTGGGCCGTGACGCACACCTGACATTCGAATGAGGGATCCAAACCCAGACGCAGAATCACCGGAGCCATCTTGATCGCCTCCGGTCGTGTGCCAAGAATCACGGATACTCTTCGTGCCCTAGCCACAACGAAGATCTTCTTCGCACAGAGCCTCACGTCAACGCCAATTGTCTCTTTGTCAGCTCGGCTTCTCGCGGCATACCAAGATCGGGGCAATATGGTGTGTGCTGCCGTTCGCTAGTTCTTGAGCAACAGGTGCTTGAGGAAGCGTTTCAGTGGCGCCGGGACAAGGTTCGTGGCATGAATTGACTTCAGCAGCGCTATCAGCCGCAACTTCAACGGAAACCGGTGGCCCTTCTGCTCTGCTAGGATCGCTACTTCACGATCGAAGTGATTCGGACTGGAAAGCAGGTGCACTATCTGGCCCGGACGTGCATCAAGGTACTTGTTCGAGTCGAAGGCTTTATCGTAGAGGTGGAGCTTCCCAAGGATTTCGAGGGTCAACTGGGCCCTCATGCACTTCCAGCACACTGAGCAGCATCCGGCCGACGCCGGACTCGCGCAGACATCAAGGTGTTCGTGAGATGCTTCCATTCCCGCCACGCGTTCCATTTTCTGGATACGCGTGTACTGAGACCCGGTGGGGATGCACTCCGTGCTCTCGGTTGAAAGCAAGTGCACCATCATGGGGTCTGCATATGCGATATCGGGCGGTTGCGCAGCAGAGCAGTTGGCGTATGGTACACCGGAGGAATAGAAGTACTTCGAGAACAGCTTCTGCATCGTAAGCACTGCTGATGCATTCCTGAGCGTATGGGTCTTTTGGAAGCTGAAGTTGGAGATCTGAGTCAGATTGGAGTTGACCTTCACGAGAGGGAGGCCGAGATCGTCGGCAAGTGGTCTCAGGCTCGCGTAACGTTCTTCGAACAGAGCGTCGCCCCCTTCCCCAGCCGAACCCACGTTGTTGAAGATGAGATGGGTGAGCTTGTAGGTTTCAGGGACCTTGTCGTAGTAGTGATCAGCCAGAGTGCAGAACGAATCAACCCCGCCGGTGAACCCGGTGACAACCGCCCCGGCGCTTGGTCTTACGGGCTCGCGGCTCAGTTCCTGTGGCAGTATCGAGACGATTTCGGTGTGCGGCATTATGAGCTTGAGGAGAGGTCCGACGTAACGACTAAGGCAGTAGAAGAGTCTTTCAGACAACGCCCCTTCAACTACGAGATTCTCTCCCTCCTGCATGGCGAACGGCAGCAACACCAGCGCGAAAGCGTCGGATGTGTTGACGGAGAGCCACTCAGCGTATTCCCTGGTGACTGAGTACCAGAGCTCCTGCCTGTGTGATCCGCGCGTAACTGGCGCCGCAAGGCGCGCTCCGGCGCCGCTATCGAGGATCCGGGCAGGACCGATGACCATACTCTTCCTCACCTCGCTACCTCCATCTATCATCGCTTCGTGGACGGCCCAGGCCCTGCGGTCTTCTGATGCTCCTTGGACGTCTGCTCCAGGTGTCGCAAGAATAGCTCCCGCAGGATACGGGACAGACGCACCGTGAAGCTTGCGGCATCCTTCTGATCAAGATGTGAGCCGTCAGGCGGGGAGAATGGGGACAGGTCGGCATAGTCCTCGAAGTGTAAGGCGCCCGCGGGGTGCTCTGCGGCGAGCATGTCCCAATTTCCGGCTCTCGGGTACCAGTGCCTTTCGGCGGCGCGGACTCTCCCGGCGCTGGGCATCCTCACGAAGACCACCGCCCCTCCTCGCCCTACTATCCGCCGCACAGCAGGTCTCAGTCGCGCAGCTATCATGGAGATGTTCGAGCCTCGAGTCTTCTGCTCTCTGCGAGTGAGCCTGAGGAGCATTTCTTCCTCGAGCTTCCTCGCATCAGTCCTGGAGAAGTCCAGGGTCATCATCCGATCCGCACGACGATTCCCGTAGGTGACTCGAGGCGATCGCCCGGAAAGGCAGCACCTGGCGACGTTCAAGAGAGAAAGCCTGGGGCTTCTAGTAACAGTAACGCGGCAAAGCTGTGAGGAGAGTCTTGCCTCCGACTGGGCGGAAGGAGAAGACACGAAGCGCTCATAGGCGTCCAGTTGGAGGCGGGCGCTTCGCTCGCTCCTGCGTGCGCTGTCGAACACCACTCCGGGAGCCACGCCGACTATCACAGTGTTCTGGCAGGACTCGTCAGCTGCAAGGTGCTCGAGAATCGGGAGTGGAGAGGCGCCGTTTATTGACAGTTGGGCCACTGGTTTGCCCAAACGCTCGGCCAGTACAGCAGGGTCCACACCGGCGAGTGTTCTGGAGGCGCCCAGCACTATCACGCTTTCCGGTCCGATACTGGATCGCGCGAGCGACCATAGGTCATTGTCGTTGCCCGGCCATGACCTGTGTCCCCGGGACCGCCAGGCGAGATCGTAGGATATCATCAGAGCCAGAGCCGAGACCAGAGCCAGCGTCCATGTTCTTCCCCAAGGGCCATCCGGGGCGTTGGGCCTAGAACTGGAAGTAGATGAAGGCACGATCTTCTCCTGGAGACAGAGCCACGGCAAGCGTCAAGAGGCAAAGAGCAGCAGACCTGCCCCACCAAGGGACCTTGTCCCACACGGACTCGAGGTCCCTGTTGCGCATGAGCCATTGTGCGGTCAGGACCCCCATACAGCACGTGGTGACCATGAACGCACTGACCGGGCTGACCAGGTTGCCGGACCCGCCGCCCAACATCGTGCATAGCATCTTGATGCCGGTCAACAGGTCGCCAGCCCTGAAGAATACCCATGCGAGACACACTAGCGCGAACGTCAGTAGCGTTGCAGCCGCTCTGGCTGGCCAGAGGGAAGCCCAAGTCGCGTCCCACAGCAGTCTTCGCAATAGGTGCTCAATTGCCAAGAAGCAGGCGTGCAGGCCGCCCCACGCAACGAAGTGCCAGGATGCCCCGTGCCACAAACCGCCCAACAACATCGTCACGAACAGGTTGATGCACGTTCTGGTCCGCCCCCTGTGACTGCCGCCCAACGGAATGTAGAGGTAGTCACGGAGCCATGTAGAAAGCGATACGTGCCAGCGCTGCCAGAAATCCGAGAACCCCAGCGCGGCATATGGGCAGCGGAAATTGTCGGGTATCATGAAGCCCAGGCACATTGCTGCGCCCACAGCACAAGTGGAGTAGCCGGCAAAGTCGAAGAAGATCTGTCCCGAGAATGCCAGCGTGCCGATCCATGTGTCCAGGCATCCGGCTTGAAGAGGGCTGCCATAGACCCTGTCAGAGACGGGGGCGAAAATGCTGTCAGCCAGCACCGTCTTCTCGAACAGCCCGATCAGGAGTAGAGTCAGTCCCCATCCAAGTTGCCGGGCGCTTGCCTTTCTTGGAGAGATGCACTGGGGCAGAGAATCCTTTGCTCTGACGATGGGCCCGGCAACCAACTGGGGGAAGAACGAGACGTATAGCCCGAAGTCGAGAGCGCTGTCACATGGATTGATCCTGCCGCGATAAACGTCAATAGTATATGACAGAGTCTGAAACGTGTAGAGGGATATCCCCACCGGCAAAACGATTCCCATGTCAGGCGGCTGGTAATTGAGCCCCAGGGTGGCTAGACCCTCGGAGAAACTGCTCAACAGGAATCCGCTGTACTTGAAGAAGCCCAGCAGGCCCAGGTTGGTGCAGAGACTGGCTCCCAATGCCAATCGGCGGGCCGCCGTTGACCGGTACTGGGCCATGGCTCTGGCCGAGTACCAGTCAACCGTCCTGGAGATGAAAAGCAGTGCCACGAACGGGGGGTTCCATGCTGCGTAAAAGGCGTAACTTGCAGTCAAGAGCCATAGCTTACGCAGCTTCCATGGCAAGGGGAGGCGACTGACCAGCAATACGACTGCGAAGAAGACCATGAAAGTCAGTGAGTTGAAGACCACGTGTCGAGTCCTTGAAGATCCTGCAACGTCGGATTGTTATCTGGGGATTCTATATCGACATGCGAGAGCCCGTCAATGATTGGGCCCGGCCGAATTCTCGACCGGGCCCGTCGAAGCAGCAGCTGGATCAGGCCGCCTAAGTCTTCAGCTTCGCCCTCGCCTCCGCAATCCCCTTCATGAACCTCTGCGCCAGCCTGGTCAGCCCCGCGTAGTCCTCGGCGGCCAGCAGCTTCTTGTCGAAGAGGTTGCTGCCGGCGCCCAGGGCGATGGCTCCGGCCTCGATGAACGGGCCGGCGGTCTTGTCGTTGACGCCACCGGTGGGCATCAGCGGGATGTGCGGCAGCGGGCCCTTGAGGGCCTTGAGGTAGGCCGGCCCGCCGACCGACGCCGGGAAGATCTTGACCACGTCGGCCCCGGCCGACCAGGCGTTGACCACCTCGGTGGGGGTGAAGGCACCCGGCATCACCGGCACGCCGAGGCGCTTGGCGATGCCGATGACTTCGAGATTGGTGTTGGGCGAGACTACGTATTCGGCGCCCGCGCCGACCGCGCCGACGGCGTCCGACGGGTTGAGGACAGTTCCAGCGCCCAGCAGGACGTCGTCGCCGAAGCGCTCCTTGACCGCCTTGATGACGGCAATGGCGTTGGGTACCGAGAAGGTGATCTCGATGGCCGTGACGCCACCCTCGATCATGGCCTCCAGGCCCTTCATGGTGCCTTCGTCGCCCTTGGCGCGGACCACCAGCACGACGCCGAGGTCGCGGATCTTCTCTACCGTCGGGTGCATCTTGTTCATCACTTCTCCTTCGCCTGCTTCGCGTCTCTGCCGGAGGCGGCCAGTCGGGCGATCATGCCCGCCGCGTAGCCGGCTCCGAAACCGTTGTCTATGTTTACCACAGTGACACCCGGCGCGCAACTGTTGAGCATGGCCAGCAGCGCGGCCACGCCGCCGAAGCTGGCGCCGTAGCCAATCGAAGTGGGGCAGGCGATCACCGGCGCGGAAACCAGTCCGCCGACCACGCTGGCCAGCGCCCCCTCCATCCCGGCGACGACGACGATGGCGTCGGATTCCATCAGTCCCTCGTGCTCGGCAAGCAGCCGGTGCAGGCCGGCCACTCCCGCGTCGTAGATAGTCCGTACCCGCGCGCCGCTCAGTTCAGCGGTGACCCGGGCTTCTTCGGCCACCGGAAGGTCGCTGGTCCCGGCACAGACCACGGCCACTCGGCCCGCCCCGGCCCCGGGCCCGGGCCTCTTCCCGATCGTTACAGTGCGCGCGTCCTTTTCAGCCCTGCATCGCGGGAAGCGCTTCCTGAGTGCCCTGACCTGCTCCGGGGAGCAGCGGGTGCACAGGACGGTGCTGCCCGCCTTCTTCATGCTCGTCGCGATCTTCACGGTCTGCGCCGCGGTCTTGCCTTCACAGAAGATGACCTCAGGAAATCCTGTCCGCAGTTCACGGTGGTGATCGACGCGGGCGAAGCCTATATCTTCGTACGGCATCTGGCAGAGCTTCGCGGCCGCCCTGCTGAGGCTGGTACTACCCGCGGCCACGGATTCAAGCAGCCTTCTGATGCTCTCAGGTCGCACAATTCGTCTCCAGGTTGATGGTCATCTGTTTCGCGTAGGCCGCTCCAACCTCGGCACCACCTCCACCTGGAGGCGCTCCGCTCCGCGGCCCTCTCCGCGCTGCAACTGGTGGTAACCCAGCCCTGCGATCATCGCGGCATTATCCGTACACAGGCTCATCGGCGCCACCGCGCTCTTGAGGCCGGCGGCCTCCGCCTGCTCCCGGAGCATGCTTCTCAGTCGGCGGTTGGCGGCCACGCCGCCGGCGACGGCGACGGTGGCCAGGCCGCGCTCTCCGGCGGCGCGCACCAGTTTGCCGACCAGCACCTCGCAGACCGCCTGTTCGAAGCTGGCAGCAATGTCGGCGGTGGTCTTCTCGGTCAGCTCCAGTTCCGGTCCCTTGCAGCCGGGTCCCTTGATCGCGTAGAGCACCGCGGTCTTCAGGCCGCTGAAGCTGAAGCGATAGCCGGGCTCGGAGAGCATGCTTCGCGGGAAGCTGAACGCCTTCGGATCGCCGTTTTCGGCGGCGCGACTGACGGCCGGGCCGCCGGGAAATCCCAGCCCCATCAATGCAGCTGCCTTATCGAAGGCCTCGCCAGCGGCATCGTCGATCGTCGAGCCCAGCAGCTCGTACTCCAGCGGCCCGCGGCACTCGTAGATGCTGGTGTGTCCCCCTGAGGCCACCAGGCACGCATAGGGGTACTCCACGAGGCCGGCCATGTGCGGCGCGTAGGCGTGGGCCGCCAGGTGATGCACCTGCACCAGCGGCTTGTTCCAGGCCAGAGCCAGGGCTCCTGCCGCGCTGGTGCCGACGAGCAGGCTGCCGGCCAATCCCGGACGAACGGTGACGGCCACTGCATCAATTGCGGATTGCGGATTGCGGATCTCGGATTGAGAACTACCTTCTGTGAGCCGATCTTCAATATCCGCAATCGAAAGGGCTTCCTCGACGATCCGGCTGACGCACTCGGCGTGAGCCCGGCCGGCGACTTCGGGGACGATACCACCGAACCTGGCGTGGAGTTCGACCTGGCTGGCGACGGCGCTGCTCAGAACCTCGCGGCCGTCTGCGACGACGGCCGCGGCGGTCTCGTCGCAGGAGCTTTCTATTCCGAGGACCAGCATGGGATGCGGTGGCTGCTAACGGGTCACGCCACCCGGAGTGATCTCGGGCAGGGGCGTCTCCCGTGGCCGGGCAACGGCGGCCTTCTTCTCGAGGTTGCCCCTCTTGCGGTCGATCAGTATCGCCCTCAGCGCCCTGACGGCGGCCCGCAGTTGGGTGTCGACAGCTCTTTCGGACTTGTCGGACTTCTCGGACTTGTCAGGCGGGTTCGACTTGTCTGAACCGTCCGACTTGCCCGAGGTGTCCGGCTGGTCCGAGGGCTTCTTCTGCGCGCTCCCCTTCGGGGCGTTCAGCTTGACCCACATGTCGTGTTGCTGCCTGAAGACCCTGGCAAGCGTGGCCAGTTCCATGGCCACCTTGACGTCGGGCTCGATGCCCTTCTTGTGGATGAGGTGTCCCGCGGGCGTGTAGTAGTGGGCGGTGGTCAGTTTGAGCCCCGCGAGCTTCTCGCCGATCCGCACCCTCTGCAGCGTCTGGACCGAGGCCTTTCCGAACGTCTTCTGGCCCACCAGTATCGCCCGGTTGTGGTCGCGCAGCGCGCCGGCCACGATCTCCGAGGCGCTGGCGGAGCTCTGGTTGACCAGGACGCAGAGCGGGTAGTCGGGCCGCGTGCCCAGGCGGTGGGCCCGATATGTCACGTTGTCGCGGCGCGCTCCGGGGCGGCCGCGCGTGCTGACTATGACGCCCCGCTCTATGAAGAGGTCGGCGACCTTGATGGCCGCGTCCATGCGCCCGCCGCCGTTGGCGCGCAGGTCGAGGATCAGCGCGGCCATGCCCTGCTCCTCGAGCTTCCCGACGGCCCGGGCCAGTTCATTGGAGGTGTCCGCCTGGAAGGAGGTCAGGCTGATGTAGCCGATCCTGTTCTTCTCGTCGGTGAAGTGCGGGATGCGCACCGAGTCGATCCTGATGATGCGGCGGACGATGGTGACATCCAGGACCTTCTCGAGGCCCTTGCGGACGATGCCCAGCACGATCTTCGTGCCCGGCTTGCCGCGCATCTTGTGAACCGCCTCTTCGAGGCTGAGCTGGTCGGTGGTCTGGCCGTCGATCCTGACGATCCTGTCGCCCGGCAGCACGCCGGCCTTGAAGGCCGGTGTTCCGATCAGCGGCGTGACCACCGTGATCCAGCCGTCGCGTTGGGTCACCTCGATGCCCAGCCCTCCGAACTCGCCGGTGGTGGAGGCGGTGATGTCGGCGTACTCCCTGGGCGTGAGGAACCGGCTGTGGGGGTCGAGCTCGCGGACCATCCCGCGCAGCGCGCCGTAGAAGAGCTTCTCCTCCTGGATCTCGTCGACGTAGGTGTCGAGGATGATGCGCTTGACCCGCGCCAGGGCCTCGGCCCGGCGGATGCGGGCGCGCGCCTCGGCCTTGCGATCGCGCTTCGGCGCCTTCCCGGGTTCGGCAGCCCGGGGCGCCTCGAGCAGCGGCGGCACCGTCCAGGCGGCGACTGCCAGGGTTGTGGAAGCCAGAAGCAGAACAAGGAGGCGCTTGCGCATCGGGATTCTCCAGTAGGGTTCCAGGCAGGGGCAGTTTAGCCCCGCCGACGGAGCCGGTCAAGAGACTGCGGGCCGGGCCCCTGCGGGCTCGGCCCGGCGGTATCCACTCGGGGCCGGGAGCGTTCTACTCGAAGAATTCCCGGTGCAGCGCCTTGACCGTGGCGTCGATGTCGTCGTTGCGGATCAGGAAGGCGATGTTGATCTCGCGGGCGCCCTGGGAGATCATGCGCACGTTGACGCCCGCGTCGCGCACCGCGTCGAAGACCCGGGCGGCGATGCCCACGTGACCGGCCATGCCCTCGCCGACCAGGCACATGATGGTCTGGCCCTTTTCGACCCTGACCTCCGCGAACTCCTCGATCTCCTCGACGACCGCCTCCAGGCCCGCCTCGCTGTCGGTGGTCATCGACAGCGATACCTCGCTGGTGGCGATCATGTCGATGACTACGCCGTGCTTCTCGAGCACGTTGAAGAGCCGGGCCATGAAGCCGCGTTCCATGAGCATGCGCGGGCTGAAGACGTCGATGAGGCAGAGGTCCTCCTTGTAGACCAGGCTCTTGACCGGAGGCTCGACGCAGGGGCCCTTGACGACCACCGTGCCGGGCTGGTCCTTTTTCAGGGTGTTCAACACCCGCACCGGGATGTCGCGCTTGACCGCCGGTGCGATGGTCGAGGGGTGCAGCACCTCGGCCCCGTAGTAGGCCAGTTCACCGGCCTCGGCGAAGCTCATGACGTCCAGCAGCTTGGCCGACTCGATGACGTGCGGGTCGGCGGTCATCACCCCGTCGACGTCCTTCCATATCTGGATCTCCCCGGCGCCGAGCGCCGCGCCGAAGACCGCGGCGGTGTAGTCGCTGCCCGAGCGGCCGATGGTGGTGATCTCGCCGCGGTGGTTCTTGCCGATGAAGCCGGTGGTGACGATCACGGACTCTTCGTGGCGGCCGGCCAGCTTCTCGGGGATGTTGGTGTAGGTCTCGTTAAGGACCTGCGCGCTGCTGAACTTGCTGTCGGTCCGGAAGCCCAGCTCGTAGCTGGGGATGGCCTCTGAGCTGGCGCCCATCTCGCGCAGCTGGGCTGCGAGGATCTTGGAGCTCATCATCTCGCCGAAGCTCATCACGAAGTCCAGCGTGCGCAGGGTCAGCTCCTTGACCAGGCTGATGCCGCTCAGGAGCTCGTGCAGGCGCTGGAGTTCGCCCGAGATCAGCTTCATGGGCAGCCCCATTTCCTCGAGGATCTCGAGGTGCCGGGTGCGGATCGAACGGAACGGCGCCTCGACCTCTCCGCCCAGCGCGCTCTTGGCCGCGGCGATCAGCTCGTCGGTGACGCCGCTGATGGCGCTGACCACCACCAGCGGCTTCTGGTCGATGCGATCCAGGACGATCTGCGCGCAGTTCCTGATGCGTTCAGGATTGGCCTGGCTGGTCCCGCCGAACTTCATGACGATCACTGCTGCGTACCTCCCTCTTGCTTTGCGACTCGGGAGGCGGGATTATAGGAGCGTCCCCGGGGGGGTGCAAGCGAAGCGGGAAACCCCAGTGATCCCGGGTTGGTAGGCTGTTGAAGAGTTGGTCTTCAGATTTCAGCTCAGAAAGGAGCAAGGAGAAAGGAGCCCGCAGGAGAGGCATGTCGCGCAACTTGGCGCCTTCCGCTCGAACTTCGGCAAGGGTCTTTGCTCTCCTCTCACCTTTCTACTTTCTCCTGCTCTGCTAGGGCGTGGAGGTGGTGCAGTTGATAGGCATAAAAGAGCCTGACGCGCTTCATGATCTCCTCAGGTGGCGCATTGCCTGAAGGTGAAGGAGAGCTGCCGAACGAGCCGCTCCATTCCATGGTGGACATCTTGTCCGTACTGCGGTTCCATCTCGCTACGAGTTGTCCATCCGTGGCCGTCAAACGTCCCTCCGTGATATCTTGAGAGAAAAAGACCAGCCTTCGGCGCGGCAGTGGGCGCAGCAGGGAGAGGCCCTGGAAACCATTGGGCAGGTGACGCCTCGTGCACATATCAACCAACGTTGGCGCAAGGTCGACGTGGCTCGTGACGGTGTCTATGGCGTGCTTGCGTCCGATTGCCCTGAGTTTCGGGTGGTCAATGAGGGCAGGTACGTGGTGTGCGTAGAGTTGTGCCGCGTCGGTCTTCTTGAGCCCCGCAAGATTGAAGTAAGCACCGTGGTCCGCGACCACCACCACAATTGCTCGATCCAGCCTGCCCCTTGTCTTCAGCCATTCATAGTGTTTGCCCAGTAGTCTGTCTTGGTGCTGCAGGGAGTTCTTGTATCGCGCGAGGTCGCTGGCCTCTCGGAAGACACTGTCTTCGGGTTTGAAGAAGAAGGGCCAGTGGCTGTTGGTAAGCAGAAGGACGAAGAACGTAGGTTTGCCCTCTTGCCGGGAGAGCCAGTCGCGATAACGGTCATACATCGTCGCGTCACTGCCGAAGGTGGGGTCTCTCAGCGGAGGAAGCTTGAGCGAAGTGCGGTCTCCCTGCTCCCCCATTCCATGGGCCGTCAGAAACTCGTCCATCCGCTGGAAATCACCGTCTATTGATGTGTAGCAGCCGGTCGAGTAGCCGGCCTCGTTCATGATCGTAGGTAGAGAGACAAACCTCGAGTCAGGCCACGTTCCGATGAAGTTCCTGAAGTTCGGGAACGGGTATCTTCCGGTCAGCATCGCGAAGATGCTCTTCGTGCTACTGGAAAAGGGTGTGAGATGCTTGCGACAGTAGAGTGAACGACTGGCGATCCTTCGCAAGTTGGGTAGCCACGAACCGTCTTCGCGCTCCAGATCCATGACGCCGGCTACACCAGTTTCCAGGACGATGATGAGGATGTCGTACGGTTCGCCATCGAAGCGAAGATCTGCCGAGGGGGTGTCGTCGTCGCTCTGGGCCGCTTCAAGGGCTAGAACTTCGTCGCGAAACTGCACAGGTGAGAGGCCGGGATCCGGTGGCGTTCTGGTCAAGACCATCCCCAATGCGGAGGAGACGAGGGTGACTGCGGCGTTGGTATCGCGGTACTTGGCGTCGAAAGAAAACAGCGGACCCGCAAGGGCGAAGAGACCGGCCATGGTTATGGCCAAGGGGTGCCGCTTGGGGGGTTGCAGCTTGCGCGTGAATTTCGCCAAGAAAGCTGCACCCACGCTGAAGGCGATTGGCGCGGACATGGCGACAAGGGCGGTCCTGAGCAGCGAGTTAGACACGGAGTCCGTGTTGAGCGCCGTCCGGATGAAGATCAGACTGGGAGTCTGCAGCAGCAACTTGGCGCTGACCGGCACGAGGAGCACTCGCGTAACGGTAAGACCCAACAGGGACAGCCACAGTGCAGGAATGAAGAGCCCCAGCCCCAAGAGGCACTCTGGCAGCATCCGTTCATGCCAGCGTCTTCTCAGTCGCCCAAGTAGCAGCCAGATGATGGTGCCGATCGCCGCCGCGACGGCTGTGTCCTGGCCCATAAGGCTCAGCGCCAGGCGCATTGAGACCCGGAACTTGTGAGCTCTCGCGAAGAACATCGTCAGCAGGAAGGCCGTTGGCCAGTAGGCAATGATGGCCGGCCCGCGGGCAACCCCCAGCAGTCTCCGGAGCTTACTCACCTGCAGCTTCTCTGCGCCACTGCGCCGGTATTGCGGGGGGGGCCGTTCCACTGAGGTCAACGACGATGTACTCCGGATGCCAGCCTGCGATGAGCGCCAAGTCAGCGTCGGTCCAAGCCGTCCAGTACAGTCTCTTCAGCCCCAGTTTCCTGGCGCGTTCGTCGATATCCTCGGTTACTTCTGTGAACGTCCAGCTGGCCACCTGGAAACCAGCGAGCCAATTCGACACTGCCAGATATGATTCGCAGCCTACAGGCATCTGTGGACGTTTTCGGCGGAGCCATGTCAGAAACGGACCTGAAAGACTGACAACCGCGTACCGTTCGCCATCCTCGTCCCCGAGAATCCTGGAGACGGTCTCCGCCTTCTGGCGGGCCTGGGAGTGGCTGGTCTTGACGTCCAGAATGACGTGTTCGAAGCGTCTCGCGTGCAGTTTGCAGAAGGCCGCCAGCCTCATCAACCGTGACCCATCAGAGAGCGCCAGTTTGTCGAGTGCTTTCGAGGAAAGACGCTCGGTGAACGCCTGTTTGCTGTTGGAGATGCGGGAGAGGTTGTCGCCGTGGCTGAGGTACGGAACAAGATCAGAGCTGAAGGCAACGTCGACCTCTACTCTCCTGAAGGAACTGGCGCACGCTTCAACAGCTGCTACGGAACACGGTATCGCTCTTGCGCTCGTTTTGGCTGCATGAACGTAGAGAGGTATCGATCTGTCTGCCTGGTCACCAAGGCCAGAAGCAGCGCCGTTATCCGAAAGCGATCTTTCTGCAACTGAAACCAGCCGAAGCATCTTGTGTCGCAATAGGTAGTTGTGCCAAGCACATGCTGGCACAAGCACTGCCACGAGGGCGGTCAGGCCCAGTCGCGTGCTCCACGTGCGCAAGAAGGCTCTCCCGGAAGCCTTGATCCCGTGGGACGGTACCGACTCCGGTGTACCCTTGCGTTCGCCAGCTACTGAGGCTTTGGGGGTAACGGGCATCAGATCCCGATCCGCCTACTCCGCCGCCAGGATGAAGCCCATCACCCTGGCGTGGCTGCTGGGATCGGCCCAGGCTTCGTTGAGAACCTTGAGGTCTTCCTGCACGTCGGCCGCCGGGCTGAAGTTGAAGGGGCACTCGCCGACCTTGCGCAGCACGCCCGCTCGCGACCAGTAGCGGAGCGCCTCGATGACTGCGGTCTCGGGTTCGCCGATGCCCCGGGCCATTTCCCCGGGGTCGATCAGCGCGACCTTGTGCTGCCCGATGTAACGGAGCATCTCGGGGTAGATGCGCCCGGGGGCCACCCTCTTGACGGCGGCCTTGAGTCGCTCGTCGGACGCCCCCGCTTCCTGGCCGGCGGGCGCTTCGGCCTTCTCCTTCGCGGCCGGGGTGTCTTCGTCGCGTTTCACCGCCACCATTATCCGGCTGTCGCCGACCGGGGCCTTCTTCTTGAGAGGCTTGAGCTTCGGCGGGATCCGGCCCGCCGACGTCTTCTTCCTGACGGCCGTCCTGGAGCGGTTCTTGCGCAGCGCGACCTCGACGGCGCCGGCGGCCTTGGGGCTGAGCATGCCTTCGGAGATCAGCACGTTCACCAGCGCGCGTCTCGGCTGGCCGGCGGCGACTTCCCCGGCGATCATCTTCCTGCAGGCGTCGACCTGCTCCGGTGTCACCAGCTTGTTGTGCAGGATCACGCGCGAGAAGAGGTCGTCCTCGGGCTTCTCGTCGTCGACGAGCTCATCCGACAGCCCGAGGTCGTCCGGCTCGCTCTGCAGAGGATACCTCTCCTCAGCCATAGATGACTCTCTGTCCCCGCGGAAGCCCGCAGTCAAGGTTGTCTGTCAACAGACCAAGTTAACGCCAACAGCGCCCGAGGTCAATAGGTTGCCCCGGCGCAGACTCGGGTCAGCAGCGGCATGCCGGCCGGGAGCCCGCCGGTTCCGGCGAGTTCCGCCAGGCCTTCGCGCAGCCTTTCGAATCCCGGGGCGAGAAAGGCCTCGAAGCCGCTCTTGCCCTTCACCCGCGAGAGAAAGCCGTAGGCTCCCAGCGCCTGCATGTTGCGCTGCAGGCCGGCCAGCAGCAGGTAGCGGTGCAGGTCGGGCCCGGAGACTTCCGGGCCTCCAAGTGCCGCGAGTTCAGTGCGATACAGTTCGGCGAGCTCCCTGCGCAGTCGGTGCGGCAGGCAGACGTAGGGATCCTTCAGGAGCGACGCCAGGTCGTAGGCCAGCGGCCCGCGGCGCGCGCCCTGGAAGTCGACGATGCGCACGCGGCCGTCCCGGATCATGATGTTCTGGGACTGGAAGTCGCGATGCATGAACACACGGGGCTGCTTCTCGACCTCGCGGGCCAGGGCCTCGAACTCCCCGTCGAGCGCGTCGGTCTCTTTCCGCGACATGCCCAGAAGGCCGACCAGGCACCTGTCGCGGAAATAGTCCGTTTCCCAGCGCAGCTGTTCGTAGTCCAGCGCGCGGGAGGCCGCCGCGGGACAGGCTTCGATTCCGGCCGTGCCCCGCGCCGCGAGCCGCGCCAGGAAGCTGACCACCGGCGAGTAGAGCTCCTTGAGCGACTGCTCGCCTCCGGCCGCCAGGGCCAGGTCGTAGAGCCGGCCGTCGCCGAGGTCCTCGAGGACCGCCGAGGATGAGTCGGCGACCGCGGCCAGCAACTGCGGCGCTCCCAGGTCGCGCTCCCCGAGGAATCGGCCGATTTCCACGTAGCGCTGGTTGTCGGGGTCGCCGGGCGGCGAGAACATCAGCACGTAGGAGGCGCCTCCCGCCTGCATCCGGAAGAACTGCCGGTCGGAGCCCTGCTCGACCAGGGGCTCGAGCCCGGGCCCGCCGGCCGCCGGCGGCAGGCTGACGCGGCCTTCCAGCGCGTCGCGGTTGGCCTCCAGGTACCGCTGCAGCGTGCCGACGTCGTTCCAGTAGAGCCCCCCGGGACGGAGTGCGCGCACGCATCCGGGTTCCGCTCGAATCGCCTCGATCAGCGCGGCGGGCAGCGACGAGGGGCCCTCCGGCGGGAGGTACTCGAAGATCCGCGGCGAAAGGGCCGCTATACCGGTGTAGGTCAGGAGCCGGCCGGATTGCCCCTTGCCGGCGCCCACCTTGCCGAGAATGTCGAGCACCACGCCGTCCGGCGCGGCCAGGACCCTGTTCTCGTGGCCGACGGTCAGGACCAGCGTGGCCAGCGGGCAGTGACGCTGGTGCTCGCCGACCAGTTCCGCCAGGTCCAGGTCGGCGAGCACGTCCCCGTTGTGCAGCAGGAAGTACTCGCCGGCGGAGAGAAAGCCGCGCGCGTTGACCAGCGCGCCGCCGGTGCCGAGGATCTCCGGTTCGTGGAAGACCTCGATCCGGCCGGAGCCCTTCCGACCGGCGACGAAGGCCGCGATGCGGTCGGGCAGGTGATGGGTGTTTACCGCCAGATCGGTGACGCCCGCGGTCTCCAGGTTGCGGATCACGTTCTCCAGCAGGGGGCGGTCGACCACGGGCACCAGGGGTTTCGGCAGCGTCTCGGTGACCGGTCTCAGCCGCGTGCCGAGGCCCGCGGCCAGAATCATCGCCCGGGGGCTACTCATAGCGCAGCGAGGCGGCCGCCAGCTTCTCGAAGCCGATCAGCTCGCTATCCCAGGCGCCGGCGATCTCGCGCGGGTCGGTTCCGGCCTCGATCGCCAGGCGAAGCGTGTCGCCGCCGGCGAGGATGTCCACCGGCATCTTCTCCGTCTCGTATTCGTAGGGCGGCCTTTTCCAGGCGAACTCGTCGGGCCACAGCTCGCGCACGGCCGAGAGGATAGCTACCGCGGTCAGCACCGGGCGGAACCCGTCGCGATCCGTCACGTGGATCTGGGCGCCGCCGCAGAGGTCCCGGGCGTACTTCTGGAACGTCGGCTCGAAGTGCAGCGGCCTGAATCTCACGCCGGGCAGCCGCATCTCCTCCAGGCGGGAAACCAGCCTCCCGGGTTTCACGAAGGGCGCGCCGAAGATCTCGAACGGCCGGGTGGTGCCCCGCCCCTCCGAGAGCTCGGTGCCTTCCAGCAGGCACATGCCGGGGTAGACGACGGCCGTCTCGAGTGCCGGCATGTTGGGAGACGGCAGGACCCAGGGCAGCCCGGTCTCGTCGAACCACTGCGAGCGGCGGTAGCCCTCCATCCCGACGACCTCCAGCGCGCAGCCGACGTTCAGCCTGTCGTTGCAGAACCCCGCCATCTCGCCGGGCGTCATCCCGTGCCGGACCGGCACCGGGGCCATGCCCACGAATGACTTGTAGCTCAGGTCCAGAACCGGGCCCTCCCGGACGGCGGCGTTGACGGGGTTGGGCCTGTCCAGAACCACGACGTCGACGCCAGCCTCCGCGCAGGCCTCCATGCACAGCAGCATCGTCCAGTTGAACGTGTAGTAGCGGGCGCCGACGTCCTGCAGGTCGACTACCAGGGCGTCGAGGCCCTCGAGCATCCCGGCCGTGGGCTTGCGGTGCTCGCCGTAGAGCGAGCAGCACTCCAGGCCGGTCTCGGGGTCGCGGAACGGGCTCCACTCGACCATGTTGTCCTGGGTCTGGCCGAGGATTCCGTGCTGCGGTCCGAAGAGGCGAACGAGTTCGACGCCTTCGGCCGCGAGGAACAGGTCGAGTGCATGGGCCAGATCGGCGTCCACCGAAGCCGGGTGACAGAGCAGCCCCACGCGCCGGCCCTTGAGGCGCGAAAAGGCCTCCCGCTTCAGAACGTCCAGCCCGGTGCTGACCCTGTGCGTCAACTCATTCACTCCCCTGCGACGGCGGCAAGGATAGCCTCACCGGGGTCCGCCCGCAAGAGTTGCCTGCTGGCCGGCCAGGGCTATCGCATTTAGCCCGCGCCGTTCACCGGACTTCGCAACCGCAGTTCCGGGGGCCGACGATTCGCAGTCAACCCCATCCAATTAGGGCAGATGCTTCCGGACCGCGCGGCGGGGCGCGTCCGCGGCACGACGGTAATCAAAGGTCTGCGGAGACCGGAGCGCTGGCGCGCTTCGCGCCTCACTGCCGCCGGCGCCACCACCCCGGTTGGCCAGAGGACGCCAGCGTTCTGCGACAGGAGAGAGGCGCCCGGACCGGCCCCCACGCAGCAGGCGTGACAGCGCGGGCCCTGGCGCGCTGGCGCGTCGGTTGCGGGCGGCCGTGCCTTGGCGCGGGAGCGCCACAAGACCTGGAAGAGGATTCCCCTCATATCAGAAGATGGGAGGGGAACCCTCTGACACTGTCAACTCGCCGCCACCCCCCCGCCAGATTACTCATCGGCCCGCAGTCAGAATGCTGTTGAGCCAAATGCGATAGCCCTGGCTGGCCGGCAGCCCGCCGTCGACCAGCGGCGGAACGCGCAGGACCGGGATCATCTGCCGAAGGGCGGGAGGTCGATGCCGTCGGCGATGTCAATGCCCTTGCCGCGGTTCGGGGTGCTCTCGTCCAGGAGTTCCCCGGCCCCGTCCAGTCCGGCCGCGATGTCCAGGTCGGAGGGCGGCTTCATCGGCAGGACGATCGTGAAGGTGCTGCCCCTTCCCAGTTCGCTCTCGACCAGCAGCTTGCCGCCGTGGTCCTCGACTATCTTGCGGCTGAGGGCCAGCCCCAGACCGGTCCCGTCGGGCTTGGTGGTGAAGAACGGGCTGAAGACCTTGCGGATCACCTTGGGGGTCATGCCCTGGCCGGTGTCGGCAACGGCGATCCGCACCTGCTCCTGTTCCGCGTCCCTCTGCAGCGAGATACGAACGTCCCCGCCCTCGGGCATGGCGTCGGCGGCGTTCCTGAGCAGGTTGATGATCACCTGTTTGATCTTCTCCGCGTCGAGATGCACGGTGGGGACGTCCTCGGATATCTCGGTGTTGACGGACACGTGCCGGCGGCGCAGTTCGGCGCGCCCCTCGCGCACGATCTTCTTGAGGAAGTCGGGAACGTAGCAGGGCACCAGCTCGGGTCTGGCCGGCCGGGTGAAGTCCATGACGTTGGAGAGGATCTTCTCGAGCCGGGCCACTTCCTCGCAGATCACCTCGGCGTTCTCGCGGTTGCGGTCGGACTTCTCGGGGTGCTTGAGGATGGACCTGGCGAACCCGCCGACGGTGGTCAGCGGGTTGCGGATCTCGTGGGCCACGTGCGCGGCCATCCGGCCGATGGTGGCCAGGTTCTCGGAGTGCACCAGCTGCGCGTGGGCCGAGCGCAGCCGGGCCATCTTGTCCCGGATCTCGGCGTAGGCCCGGGCGTTCTGGATGGCCAGCCCGGCCTGGTTGGCGAACATGCCCAGCATCTCGGTGTGCTCTTCGGTAATCGGCCTGCCGCTGTAGATGTTGTCGGCCATCACCGCGCCGACCACTTCGTTCATGGCCACCAGCGGCACGACCACGAAGGCCCTGGCGCCCATGCGCTCCCGGAACCCGGGCGTGACCCTGGCGTCCTTGGGCGCGTCGGTTACGGTCTGGACCTTCTTCTCGAGCACCGCCCGGACGAGTATCTCCTGCATGTGCGACTCGTTGAGCGGGTAGCTCAGCCCGCGGACGGCCTCGAAGAGGGGTTGCTCCCCCGAGGGGATGATATCCGCGCCGTCGCCGAAGACCGTTCCCGGGCCCTGCTGCCCGATCGCCAGCTCCCCCCATATCCGGAAGGCCTCCTCGCGGCTGGTGGGGCCCACCGCCTGGCGGGCCTCCAGCCGGTTGGACTCGCGGTCGCGCAGGAAGAGGAACGCGCGGTTGAAGCCCAGCGCGTGGCCGGCGGTCATGCAGGACAGGATCATGTTGAGCAGGCGGTCGAGCTCCAGGGTCCCGCTCATCGCCTCGCTCAGCTTCTGGAGCAGGTTCAGCTGTTCGATCTTGGTCTGGCGCGTGGTGACGTCCTGGGTCAGGACCAGGAACTGGAAGACCTCGCCGCGCTCGTTGCGGATCGGCGTGACGATGTTCTGGAAGTGACGCCTGGCGCCCCCGGCGGTGTAGGTGCTCCAGTTCTCGAGCACGCTGTTCCCGGACTCCTGCGCGGTGCGCATCTGGCAGACCTCGCAGGGCTGTTCCGCACAGCGGAACACCTGGTGGCAGGTCCTTCCCGCCGGATCGCCGAACCAGCCGACGAACACCCGGTTGGCCCAGATCACCCGGTGCGAGAGGTCCACCAGGCTCAGTCCCGCGCCGGTGGCCTGGACCATGTCGTTGAGCTTGCGCTTCTCGCGAATAACGTCTTCCTGGGCCTGCCAGTGCTCGGTGATGTCCTCGATGATCAGGAGCATCCTGCCGTCGGCGTCTCCCAGGGGCGCCAGGCGGACGTCGACGATGCACTCGTTCTCGGGGCCCCCGGCGCCCGCGTGCCGGAGCCTCAGCCCGGTGAGGCGGGCCTGGCTGGATTCCTCGAAGGCCCCGCGCAGCGCGCCCTTGAGGGCCTGGACCGTGGCGTTGTTGGCCTCGTGCCCGCCGCCGAGCAGTTCGGCCGCCGGCTGTCCGGTGACGGCCGCAGCTTCGCTGTTCCGCCAGCGGCAGAAGGCCTCGTTGGCGTACAGGATCCTGCCATCGGGGTCCAGCAGCAGGATCCAGTTCTCCAGGGTGCCGAGGACCAGCTCCGAGACGTCCCGCAGGGTCTCCGCCCCGGGCCCGGGGCGGTCCCGGCCGGCCGGGAGCTGTTCGGACGGGCCGTCGCTCAAGATCTGCCTCCAAACGGGTCCATTCTCGGCATTTGGTGATTGTACGGGAGCCTTGACCTGCATGCAAGAAGCTGGCCGCCCAGGGCGCCCGCTCTTTCACTGGCAGCCTCGGGGAGCTGCACTACAATAGTCGCCCTGCAAGAGACGTCCGGCATTCTGGCAGCATGGAGGGACTGCAACTTGGGCTCCGAACTCCTCGAGAAGCTGACCCGACTCGATTCCCGCGCCGACGAACTGGTTGCCGCCGCCCGGCAGGAGGCCGAGAAGACGGCCGGAACGCTGGCCGCCAGGATCGCCGAGCTGGAGGCCGGGGCCGAGAAGGCCATGGAGGCCAAACTCGACAAGCGCTCCGCCGAGTTGGCTTCCGAGCGCGAGCAGCTTCTGGCCAGGATTGAGGCCGAGAAGCGGATCGAGCTGGAAGCGATATCCAAGGTCCCGGAGTCCAGGATCGACCAGGCCGCCGGGGCCGTGGTCGCCCGCCTCCTGGAGGAGTAGAGCCCTACCTTGGCCATCGAACGCGTCCAGCGCCTTGAACTGGCCTTCCCGGCAAGCCGCCGGGACGAGGTGCTCTCGACGCTGCACGCCGCCGAGGTGGTGCACCTCGACGAACCCGGCGAAGAGCTGCTCGCCGGTGGTGCGGAGCGCGTAAGCGTGAGCACCGATGAGCTGGACGAGAACGTTGCGGCGTTGACGACGGCGCTGGAGGTCCACGGGCAGCATCTACGTCCGGCCCAGAGCCTCTTGAAGCAGTTCTCGGTCGAGCAGATCTTCGGCGTCGTTCCTCACGCTACTCGCGAGCAATTGCTGGAAGCCGCCCGCGAAGTCGACGTCGCGACTGTCGGTGACATGGCCGACAATCTTCAGGACACGCTGCGCAAGCTTGCCAAGCGCGAAGCCGACGCCAAGGGCGAGATCGAGGCGCTGCGTCCCTTCGTGGGGCTGACCTTCAGCGGTGCGGAACTGACGTGCCTGAAGAAGACCACCGTGGCGCTCGGACGGATGAGCGAAGATGGCTTCAACGCCCTGCGGCTCGACCCCGGTGCCGAGTGCCTGGCGTGGGAGGAGGTAAGGCGCGACCGGCGGCACGTCATGCTGCTGGCGTCTTTCCGGCCCGCCGACTCCGACGCGGCCTGGGGCAGGCTGCGCGAACATGGATTCGAGGAAATGCCCTTCCCGCAGCTGGATGTCTCCGCGGCGGAACGGATTGCCCAACTGAACGAGTCTCTCGCAGATATCGACCGCGAGCGTGAAGAGGCCAGGGCCGGTGCCAGGCCGCTTGCCGAGAAGTGCGTACAGATTCGCCGGGCCCTGGCCTACTGGGAGGACCAGCGCGAGCTTCGCGCGGCTGCTTCCAGGACAGCGGCCTTGAAGCGCAGCGGGTTGCTGACCGGATGGGTTCGCGAGCGCGACCTCGACGCGCTGCGGTCGCTGCTGGCCAACAAGCTGCCGTTCGCGTCTTCGAGCTTCAGGCCGCCGCAGGACGGCGAGGAGCCTCCGGTCTCCATTCGCCTGCCTGCGCTGCTGAGACCGATGCAGCTGCTCATCAACATGTTCGGCCTGCCGGAGTACCGCAGCTTCGACCCCACGGCCTGGCTTACCTTGAGCTTCCTGGTCTTCTTCGGGGCCTGTTTCGGCGACGTGGTCTACGGCCTGATGCTCATGGGCGTCTCCTGCTACGTGATGCACAGGCATCGCCACAGCTGGGTCCGGGGGTTCTTCCAGCTGTTCCTCTACGCCGGGATATTTGCGGTGATATTCGGTCTATTGACCGGGACGTGGATGGGAGATCTGCTCACCGGCCCCTACCTTGGCGAGGACCGGCCGCTGCAGTGGCTGGCCGATTCCTGCCTGCTCCTTGACCCGATGAAGAAGGCTCTGGTGGCCCTGGCAATCGCGCTGGGACTGGGCATCGTGAACCAGTTCTACGGGATCACGCTGCGCATGGGACTGGAGATACGAAAGGGCGACTACGCTGCGGCGTTCTTCGATGCCGGCCTCTGGCTGGTGATGCTGCCCGGGCTCCTGATCGTGATTGCCCCCATGTTCGTTCCCGGTGTGCCGGCTTCGCTGATCACAACCGGCTGGATCCTGCTGGGGATCGGCGCGCTGGGCCTGGTGCTAACGCAGGGCCGGAACGAGGAAGGCGGGTTCGCCGTGAAGGCCGTGACCGGCGTGGTCAGCCTCTACGGCATTCTCGGCACCTACGGGGCCACGAGCTTCATCGGTGACATGCTCAGCTACTCGCGGCTCGTGGCGCTGGGGCTGACAACCACGATCATCGGGATGAGCGTCAATATCATTGCCAGGCTGGTGGCCGACATGGCTGCCGGCTGGATCGGGGTCGAAGCAATCGGTGTTGTCGTATTTGCTGTTCTTCTCGTCGTGGGTCACATATTCAACTTCGTGATGAGCATCCTCGGGGCGTTCGTGCACCCGGCGCGGCTTGTGCTCCTGGAGTTCTTCAATCGCTTCTACTCGGCCGGCGGCGAGCGTTTCCAGCCGCTGGGCTTCGACAGTAACAAGGTTGAGATCGTCAAGGAAAGAAACGCCTGACGCTTAAGGAGAAGGTCCATGGGTGATTTGGTCAGAGTCTACTTCCTGGAAACCGGCATGGGCTGGGCGATGATCGGCGCGGCCGCGGCGATGATGCTCGGTTGTGCGGGCTCGGCACGGGGCATTCGCGTCGCCGCCGGCCAGGCGGCCGGGGTGATGAGCGAGAAGCCGGAGCTCTTCGGCAAGCTGCTGGTCCTGATGGCGCTTCCCGGAACTCAGGGCTTCTACGGCTTTATCGTGACCGTAATGGTGGTGCTGCGTTGCGGCGTGCTGGACAACGCAGTAGCCGTAACCCCGGTCGCGGGCCTGGCCATCATGGCTATCGGCATCGGGGCCGGCGTGGCCATGATGAAGAGCGCGATCTACCAGGGAGAAACCAGCGCAGCCTGTATCAACCTCACGGCTCGCAGACCGGAACAGGGCGGCAAGGCCATACTGATGCCGGCGCTGGTCGAGACCTACGCGGTCGTGGCGCTGCTGGCCGCGATTCTGGTCAGCATCTGGCTGACGCCTGATACGGGTATGAAGTATCACCCCAGCAAGAACAAGCCCGCGCAGGCTGAAGCTACGGCCGAGCCCGCCAAGTAGAGCCTATCGTAATGGGCCTGGAAAACGTCGAGAAAGCCGTTCTGGCCGAGGCCGAGGCCGAGGCCGAGCGCATTCGGGTCGAGGCCAGGGCGGGCCTGGACGAGAAGCTGGCCGCCGCGCGCCGCGAACTCGAGGACCGCTTCGAGGCGCGCGAGAGGCGCGGCATGGCCCGTCTCCAGAGCGAGCACAACCGCGAGCTCTCCCGCGCGCGCACCGAGGCCAGGCTGGCGGTGCTCAAGGAGAAGAACCGGGTCATCGAGAAGACCTTCGGCGCAGCCCTGGGGAAACTCGGCGAGCTTTCCGAGGAGCGGTTCCTGGAGCTGGCCGAAAAGTGGCTGGCCGGGGTCCCCGGGGACCTCGACGGCAGGATAGTCTGCGGCGAACGCGAGCGCGGTTATCTCAGCGGCGGCTTCATGGACAAGGTCAACGCCCCGCGAAGCGGCCGGCTGGAAGTCTCCGACGAGCCCGGCCCGGCCGGCGGAGGGCTGGTGGTCCGCGCCGAGAAGTTCGAGTTCGACTTCTCCTGGGCCGGCAGGCTCGCGGATCGCAAGGGGGCGCTGGCCCCCGATGTCGCCGCGACGCTCTTCGAGGAGACCGGCGGGTAGATGCCAGAAGCAGCAGCTTCCCCCGAACGCGCGATGCGGCGCGCCGACAGCTGGACCTACGCGTCGGGTCGCGTGGCCGCACTGGAGGGAACCTTGCTGGGGCGCGACGCCCTGGAGCGCCTGGCCGAGGCGGACTCACCCGCCGCCACGTCCAGCGCGCTGGCCGAGAGCCCCCTGCGCGGCCCGCTTTCCGAAGCGGAGAACCTCGCGCAGATTGGCGAGGCGATTTCGACCTGCTACTCCTCGGCGCTGGGCTCCCTGCAGGATGATTGCCCCTTCCCGGCGATGTTCGAGCTCGTGGCCGTGCCGGCGCGCTTCGGCGAGCTCAAGGACCGCGTGCGGGCCGCCCTCAAGGAGAGCGGCGCCGGCGATCTTTCGGCCGACGCGGCCAGGGAGCTGCTCGGCGATTTCGCGCCGGAGAGCGAAGCCGCTGCCGGCCTGCGCCTGCTGCTCGGCTTGCTCGCCGACGAGGAATGCGACCGCGATCAGGCCATCAACCTGGCGCTGGACTCCGCCCGGCTGCTGGAGAGCCTGCGCCTGGCCGAGTATCTTGGCGACGAGGATGTTCTGGCTCACGTGCGCGACGAAGTCGCGGTTCGGGCGGCGCTGGTGCTGTGGCGCAGCAAGCTGGTCGCGGCCGACGATCCTGAGGACCGGTCCGGGGATCTGGTGCCCCGGCTCTTCCTGCGCGGGGAACTTTCGAAAGGTCTTCCCGCCCTGCTTTGGCCGCGGCCGTTTATCGGCTGGGGGACGCTGATCGCCGACGGGCTGGCGCTGGAACTCGGCGGCGAGCTCTTCGGTTCCGGCGAAGAGGAGAGGCTCAACGCCTGGGAAAAGGCCGCCTTCGACTGGCTGACGGGGCGGGCCCGGCTGCTGCGCGGCCAGGCCTTCGGCGTGGGCCGCGTCTACGGCTACGCCTGGGGCCTGGCGATCGAGGAACGCAATGTGCGCCTGGCCTGCATCGGGCGCGCGCGCGGCGTGACTGCTGCGGCAATCAAGGAGCTCTTCCTGGAGGGGTACGCCTGATGGCAAGGATAGTGGCCCTGGGCCATGCCGGCGACACCCTCCCCTATGCGGCGATGGGTGCCGAGATAAGGGAGACCGCCTCGGCGAGGGACCTGGGTGACGCGCTTTCGAGCCTGTCGCGGGACAGCTCCGTCGCGATGGTTCTGATCCCCGAGAACATGGCAGAGGAAGTGGTCGAGGAGATCGAGGACTTCCGTTCGCGTTCCAGCGCCGCACTGCTGGTGCTGCCGGTGTCCACCGGCGCGCGCGGGCTGGCGCTGGCCGAGATGAAGACGTTCCTGGAACACGCCATCGGCGTGGACCTGATAACCAAGGGGTAGGCGAATGGCTGAAAATCAGTTTACCGGCAAGGTCGTCAAGGTTTCGGGACCTCTGGTGGTGGCCCGCGGGCTCGCGGGCGCGCAGATGTACGGCATGGTTCGCGTGGGCGAACTGGGCCTCTTCGGCGAGATCATCGAGGTTCGCGACGACCTCTACTCCATCCAGGTCTACGAGGAGACCGAGGGCGTGGGACCCGGCGAACCGGTGGTCACCACCGGCGAGGCGCTCAGCGTCGAGCTCGGCCCGGGCCTGATGCAGTCGATCTACGACGGCGTGCAGCGGCCGCTGAACGTTCTGGCCGAGAAGCACGGGGAGTATCTCACCCGCGGCGTGGAGGCTCCTCCTCTCGACCGCGAGAAGAAGTGGGACTTCAAACCCGTGGCCAGGGTCGGCGATGAAGTGGTCTCCGGCGATGTGCTCGGGACCGTCGACGAGACTCCGCTGGTGGTCCACAAGGTGATGGTCCCGCCGGGCCTGAGCGGCAGGATCGCCGAAATCGGTTCGGGCGAGATGACCGTGGCGGAGACGTGTGCGAAGATCACTACGGCCGAAGGCGATGCAGAAGTCCGGATGGCCCAGAAGTGGCCTGTGCGTCGCGGCCGCCCGGTGGCCCGCAAGCTGCCCCAGACCGAGCCGCTGGTAACCGGCCAGCGGGTACTGGACATGTTCTTCCCGCTCTCCAAGGGCGGCACCGCCTGCGTGCCGGGCCCCTTCGGCAGCGGCAAGACCGTGGTCCAGCACCAGCTGGCCAAGTGGGCCGACGCGGACATCATCGTCTACGTGGGCTGCGGCGAGCGCGGCAACGAGATGACCGACGTGCTCCAGGAATTCCCGCACCTGAAGGACCCGCGCAGCGGTCGCCCGCTGATGGAGCGCACCGTGATGGTGGCCAATACGTCCAACATGCCGGTGGCCGCCCGCGAGGCCTCGGTTTTCACCGGCATAACCATGGCCGAGTACTATCGCGACATGGGCTACTCGGTGGCGCTGATGGCCGATTCCACCAGCCGCTGGGCCGAGGCCATGCGCGAGATGTCCGGCCGGCTCGAGGAAATGCCCGGCGAGGAGGGCTACCCGGCGTACCTGGCCAGCCGCATCGCCGCCTTCTACGAGCGCTCCGGACTGGTGATCTGCGAGGGCGCGGAGGAGCGCAAGGGCTCGCTCAGCGTGATCGGCGCGGTATCGCCCCCGGGCGGCGACATGTCCGAGCCGGTGGTGCAGGCCACCCTGCGGGTGGTCAAGGTCTTCTGGGGCCTCGACGACCGCCTGGCCTTCGCCCGCCACTTCCCGGCCATCAACTGGCTCAACAGCTACTCGCTCTACCAGCCCACGGTCGACGAGGTCATGAGCGAGAAGGTCGACCCCGAGTGGCGCAACAACCGCCGCCAGGCCATGAGCCTGCTGCAGCGCGAGAGCGAGCTCGAGGAGCTGGTTCGCCTGGTGGGCATGGATGCCCTGGCGCCCGCCGAGCGCCTGCTGCTCGAGGCCGCCAAGATGATCCGCGAGGACTTCCTGCACCAGAACGCCTTCGACGACAAGGACACTTACACTTCGATCGAGCTGCAGTTCAGGCTGCTTGACGTGATCCTGCGCTACTACGACGAGGCCCGCAAGACGCTTGACGAGGGCGGGGTCCTCGAGGAGATCCTGGACCTGCCGGTCAAGGAGGACATCGCGCGCGGCAAGCTGATCGACGAGGCCGAGTTCGCGAAGTTCGACGAGATGAAGAAGAAGCTCGACGATCAGCTTGCAGCCGTCACGCGCGAAGAAGTCGAGGTGACCCGATGAGCAAGGAGTACCGCACGATCAAGGACATCGTCGGCCCGCTGATGCTGGTCGAGGAGGTCAGCGGCGTATCCTTCGGCGAACTGGTCGAAGTCAAGCTGCCCGGCGACGAAACCCGTCGCGGGCGCGTGCTGGAGATCCGCGAGGACAAGGCCCTGATCCAGATCTTCGAAGGCACCCGCGGGATCAGCCCGCGCAGCGCCCGGATCAAGTTCCTGGGCCGGGGACTCGAGATCGGCGTGAGCTCAGAGATGCTCGGCCGCGTCTTCAGCGGTTTCGGCACGCCCATCGACGACGGCCCGGAGATCATCCCCGAGAAGCGCCTTTCGATCTACGGCAACCCGCTCAATCCCTATGCCCGCGACTACCCCAACGAGTTCATCCAGACGGGAGTCAGCACCATCGACGCGCTGAACACCCTGGTCCGCGGGCAGAAACTGCCGATCTTCTCGGGCTCGGGCCTGCCCCACTCGCAGCTGGCCGCCCAGATCGCGCGCCAGGCCACGGTGCGCAAGGGCGGCGAGAAGTTCGCGGTGGTCTTCGCGGCGATGGGCATCACCTTCGAGGAAGCCAACTACTTCATCACCGACTTCCGGCGGACCGGCGCGCTGGAGCGCGCGGTGCTGTTCATGAACCTGGCCGACGACCCGCCGATCGAGCGCATCGCGGTTCCGCGCATGGCCCTGACCACCGCCGAGTACCTGGCCTTCGAACAGGGCATGCACGTGCTGGTGATCATGACCGACATGACCAACTACTGCGAGGCGCTGCGCGAGATCAGCGCCGCGGCCAAGGAGGTTCCCGGTCGCCGCGGCTACCCCGGCTACCTCTACACCGACCTCTCGACCATCTACGAGCGCGCCGGTCGCGTGCAGGGCAAGGCCGGCTCGATCACCCAGATCCCCGTGCTGACCATGCCCGAGGACGACAAGACCCACCCGATCCCCGATCTCACCGGTTACATCACCGAGGGGCAGATCATCCTCAGCCGCGTGCTGCACACCCAGGGGGTCTACCCCCCGGTGGACGTGCTGCCCTCGCTCTCGCGCCTGAAGGACAAGGGCATCGGGCCGGACAAGACCCGCGAGGACCACGCCAACGTCATGAACCAGCTCTACGCCGGCTACGCCCGGGGCAAGAGCGCCAAGGAACTGGCGGTGGTCCTGGGCGAGAGCGCCCTGACCCCCACCGACCTCAAGTTCGTGAAGTACGCGGACCGCTTCGAGGACGAGTTCATCCGCCAGGGCGAGGACGAGAACCGCTCGATCGAGGATTCCCTGGCCCTGGGCTGGAAGCTGATGGGCGAGTTGCCGCGCGCCGAACTCAAGCGCGTCAAGGACGAGTTCATCGACAAGTACTGGGAGCCGGCGGACGGCCTGGCCAGCGGCGGCGCCGAGGTTGACGAGCGCGAGGCAACCCAGACCGCGCCGGCTTAGGCGAAGTTGCGAGGACGAGGCTAGCAGGCCGTTGAAAAACGGCCTGCAGAGCAGGAGAAAGGTGAAAGCAGAAAGGAGAGCCGTGGAATCTTTCACATTCCAGGACATGGACCGCGAGATCGGGGCACTTGCCTCTCCTGCGGTCTACTCTCTACTCTCTCCTTTCTCAGACTCGGTGCCAATGGCGCCTTTTTCAACGGCCTGCTAGGGCTCAGGAATGGCAAGACTTCGCGTAAACCCCACCCGCATGGAGCTCCTGAAGATCCGGAGGCGCCTGGCTACCGCCGTGCGCGGGCACAAGCTGCTCAAGGACAAGCTCGAGGGGCTGATGCAGGAGTTCATGAACCACGTGGCCGACTACCGCGACCTGCGTCGCGAAGTCGACCGGGAGCTCCCCGCGGTGCTGGGCCGTTTCGCCATGGCCGAGGCCCTGGCCGGGCCCAACGCGCTGCGCGCTGCACTGGAAGCCGCGCGGCCTTCGGCCGACGTCGTCTTCCACGTCAACAAGCTGATGGGCGTGCCGGTGCCGGGCATCGAGTACCGCCTGGGACCGCGGCGCCCCTACAGCTTCCTGGATACGCCCGCCGAGCTCGACGGCGCGGTGGGCGCCATGCGCAGGTATGCCGGGAAGCTGGTGGACCTCGCGCGGCGCGAAGAGGTGGTGCGGCGCCTGGCCAAAGAGGTTGAGAAGACCAAGCGCCGCGTCAACGCCCTGGAGTACGTGCTGGTGCCCAACCTCCAGGAGACCCGCAAGTACATCGCCAGCAAGCTGGACGAGAACGACCGCAGCAACATCTCGCGCCTGATGAAGATCAAGGACATCATCAGGGGCGAGGCCACGCGCGACTGAGGGGGCGCGCCTGCGCCCCACCCGGCGATGCCCCAGAGGCAGAGTCCCCGGAAATCTGGCCAGGCGTTCCCGGTTCCATTCCGGGGCCCTTCGGGGGCCCAAGAACTTGTGTTATCGGACGCAGAGCGCACAGGTGCAACGCATCAGGGATATATTCCGATATGTTGCGCTTTTCGAGCCTCAAACCACAATATCTTGGGGTTTTAGTGAAGCTGCACCACCCCCGCGACGAAAAAAAACTGACGAGTCTTGACAACAAGATGTGGGGGCGCTAGAGTGTTCGGCCTGCAAGGGGTGGGGGCAGGGAAGGATCCCAGAGGTACTCGCAAATGAAGTGTCCTTACTGCAAAAAGGACAATGACCGCGTTGTGGACAGCCGGTCCAGCGAGGACGGCCTGGCCATCCGTCGGAGGCGCGAATGCCTGGAGTGCAGCAGGCGCTATACGAGTTACGAGCGCATCGACGAGAACCCGGTCAAGGTCATCAAGAAGGACAGCCGGCGGGTGCCCTTCGACCGTGCCAGGCTGAGGGGTGGGATCGCCAAGGCCTGCGAGAAGCGTCCGGTGAGCGAGGAGCAGATCGCCAAGATCGTCGAGCAGATCGAGGCCGAGGCGCTCAACAGCTTCGAGCGCGAGATTCCCACCGAGTTTCTGGGTGAGAAGGTCATGGCCGAGTTGCGCAAGATCGACCAGGTGGCGTACGTGCGCTTCGCCTCGGTCTATCGGGAGTTCAAGGACGTAACCGAGTTCGTAAACGTTCTGAACGAGTTGAATCACGTGATACGGAGTGGCGGAGGAAAAGGTGAGCAGGATCAGTGATGTAAAGAAACGCGACGGCCGCATTGTCCAGTTCGACCAGCAGAAGATAGCCGAAGCGATCTTCAAGGCCGCCCAGGCGGTCGGCGGCGAGGATCGGCAACTGGCCGAGGAACTGGCCGGCGTGGTGAACCTGTTTCTCGAGAAGCATTACCCGGAAGCGTCTCCCGGGATCGAGGATATCCAGGACATGGTCGAGAAGGTGCTGATCGAGACCGGTCACGCCAAGACCGCCAAGGCCTACATCCTCTATCGCGAGAAGCGCGGCCGCGCGCGCGAGGCGCTGCAGGTGCGCAAGAAGATCCGCAAGGCTCCGGCGCGCGGGGACACCTCCACCGACATCGCCCTGCTGGTCGAGGGCAAGGCCCATGAGGAGCTGGACAACTGGGACCGGGCGCGCATCGCCAGGGCCCTGGCGGTCGAAGCCGACCTCGACGAATCGCTGGCTTCCGAGATCGCCGCCGGCGTCGAGAAGCGGGTGATCGAGAGCGGCCTGCGCCGGGTTTCCACCGCGCTGATCCGCGCGCTGGTCGACAACGAGCTGCTGGAACGGGGGCTGGAGCGCTCCTTCCGGAAGCAGGCCGTGATCGGCATGCCCAAGTACGACCTCGAGCAGCTGGTGCTCTCCAAGAGCAGCGAGAACTCCAACATCACCGCCAACAACCCCGAGGCCATCAACCTGACCATCGCCGAGCACGCGCTCAAGCAGTACGCGTTGCAGGAGATCTTCTCCTCGGAGGTCGCCGACGCGCACAAGATAGGCCTGATTCACCTGCACGACCTCGGCTATCCCACTCGAGTCTACTGCTCCAGCCACAGCCTGGAGTACATCAAGAAGTACGGGCTGCAGCTTTCGAACCTCGACACCTCCAGCGGCCCGGCCAAGCACGCGCGCACGCTCACCGGCCACCTCAACACCTTCCTGGCCTCGATGCAGGCCTACTACGCCGGTGCGCTGGGGGTGGGCTACATCAACATACTCTACTCCCCGTACCTGGTGGGCATGAGCGACGAGGAGCTGCGCCAGGAGGCGCAGTACCTGATCTTCTCGAGCTCGCAGAACGCCTTCTCGCGGGGCGGCCAGACCCTTTTCCTGGACTTCAACATCCACACCGGAATCCCGCGCTACATCGCGGATCTCCAGGCGGTCGGCCCCGGCGGGAAGTACACCGGCAAGACCTACGGGGAGTACAGCGACGAGGCCATGCGCTTCACCCGGGCGATGCTCGACGTGTGGCGCGAGGGCGACGTGCACGGTCACGTCTTCGCATTCCCGAAGTGCGACCTGCACATCAACGAGGAAACCTTCACGGATCCGGAGCAGCTGGAGATCCTGAAGTACGCCTGCCAGATCGCCAGCGAGAACGGCACGCCCTACTTCGTGTTCGACCGCGACGAGGTCACCCTGGCCGCCTGCTGCCGGCTGCGGACCAAGATCGAAGACGACTACATGATCAAGCACCTGGAGTCGATGCGCTTCTGCGGATTCCAGAACGTGACCGTCAACCTGCCGCAGTGCGCCTACCGCGCGGGCAAGGGCAAGTGGGAGGCCATGAAGCGCGAGATCGACAAGGCCATGGACATCGTGATGAAGGCCCATCTCCAGAAGAAGACCTTCATCCAGAGGCTGATGGCCTCTCCGGAGATGCCCCTCTGGCAGGTGGGCAAGACCGCCGCCGACGGGCGGCCCTATATCGACCTCGAAACCTGCACCTTCATCATCGGCCTGATCGGCCTCAACGAGGCCCTGGACTTCCTCACCGGGCGCGAGCTTCACGAGGGCGAGAAGGCCATCTTCGACGGTTTCCAGCTGGTCAACTACATGTTCTTCAAGGCCAAGGAGCTGGGCAAGAAGTACGGTCTCAAGGTCACGCTGGAGGAGAGTCCCGCGGAGAGCGCCTCGCGGCGCCTGGCCAAGCAGGACCTGGCCAACTTCGCCGAGGCCGCCGAATACGTGCGCGGTTCGATCGAGAACGACGACGTCTACTACACCAACTCGATCCACATTCGCGCCGACGCGCCGGTGGACCTCATCGAGCGCGTCAAGGTCCAGGCCAAGTTCCACCCGCGTATCGAGTCCGGCGCGATCATCCACGCCTTCGTCGGCGAGGAGCGCCCGCCCGCGGCTGGCATCCTCAACCTGGTCAAGAAGACCCTGCACAACACCGAAGCGGCGCAGCTGACCGTCAGCCCGGAGTTCACCATCTGCAACAAGTGCCACGTTTCGACTCCGGGCATCAAGGAGCAGTGCGGCGCCTGCCGCTGCGAGGACGTCTACGGGGTGACGCGGGTGGTCGGCTACTACAGCCGGGTCAGCAACTGGAACCGGTCCAAGCTGGGCGAACTGGCCGCCCGCCAGAGCGGGAACTACCGCGTCGGCGCCGGCGCCCTGCCCAAGCAGAGGGTGGAGGTCGGGGCCTAGCAGGCCGTTGAAAAAGGTGCCATTACCGAGCCTGAGAGAGGAGAAAGGAGAGAGTAGACCGCCCTTCGACACGAGCTCAGGGCCTCTCTATGGAAAAGCCTTGAGCGCAGTCGAAAGGCAGGAGCGGCAAGTGCCCCGATCTCGCGGTCTATGTCCTGCGATGCAAAAGATTCCATGGCTCTCCTTTCTGCTTTCACCTTTCTCCTGCTCTGCAGGCCGTTCTTCAACGGCCTGCTAGGCGACGCCCTCGCCGGAAGGAGACCTCGCCTTGCTTCCCCCGATACGCGGTTTCATCGAGAGCTCTCTCATAGAGTGGGAGGGCATGGTGGCCAGCGTGGTCATCCTCCAGGGATGCAACCTGTGCTGTCCGTTCTGTCACTCGCACAACCTGATAAGCCTCGACATGCCGCGCGAGGTCGTGCCGCTGGAGGAGATTCTGGACTTTCTCCAGAAGCGGCGCGACTGGGTCGACGGCGTGGTGGTCTCCGGCGGCGAGCCCAGCGTGCACCCCGAGCTTCCGGAGTTCCTGGCGGCCTTCAAGAGCCGCGGGCTGGCCGTCAAGCTGGACACCAACGGCACGGCGCCGGGAATGCTCTCCGACCTGGTGGACATGGGCCTGGTCGACTACCTGGCCATGGATCTGAAGGCGCCTCTGAACCAGGAGGCCTACAACGCGGCTGCCGGCCGCGAGGTGGACTTCGCCGGCGTGCAGCGCAGCATCGAGCTGATATTGCGCGAGCGCGTCGACTACGAGTTCCGCACGACGGTCTGCCCCGCCTTCGTTCGCCTGGACGATCTTCCCGGGATGGCCGAGGCCATTGCCGGCGCCAGGCGCTACATTCTTCAGCAGTACGTGCCGGAGACCGCCCTGCTCCGGGAGCTGCGTGCGGTGACCCCCTATCCCAAGGGTCAGTTGATCGAGGCCTCTCGCGCGCTCGAAGGCACGGTTCGGCGCTGCTACCTGCGCGGCGAGGGCGGGGACCCGGCGATGGCCGGTTCGGGGGGCAGCGTCGTGGGAGCGCGTCTCAACTGATGCCCGCCAACCCTGCGGAGTCTCGGATCGATGGTTGACCTGCGCGCCGGGAAGCCCGCGGGGCCGCTGCTTGCGGCCCCGGCGGGGATCGCCGGGGGGCGGCCGTGAAGGAGGCCCGCTTCTGGGAGAGCGCCGGCGGGGAGGGGCGGGTGCACTGCTTCCTCTGCCCGCACGACTGCCAGATTGCCCCCGGGAAGGTTGGCGTCTGCGGCCAGCGCGAGAATCGCGACGGCAAGCTCTACAGCCGGATATACGCGCGGGCCACCACGGCGGCGCTCGACCCCATCGAGAAGAAGCCGCTCTACCACTTCATGCCCGGCTCGTCGGTGCTCTCGCTGGGCACCGTTGGCTGCAACTTCAAGTGTCCCTTCTGCCAGAACTGGTCCATAAGCCAGGTGGAGGCCGAGACCGAGGAACTGCTGCCCGAAGCCGCGGTGGGGCTGGCGCTTCGCAAGCGCGCGGCGGGAATCGCCTACACCTACAACGAGCCCATGATCTGGCTGGAGTACGTTATCGACACCGCGCGCCTGGCGCGGGAGAAGGGCTTGGCCAACGTTCTGGTGACCAACGGCTACGTCAACGAGGCACCGCTGGCCGAGGCCCTGCCCTTCATTGACGCCATGAATATCGACGTCAAGAGCTTCGACGAGCAGTTCTACAAGGATCTCTGCAAGGGTACGCTGGCGCCGGTCATCGCCCGCGCCGAACAGGCCAGGGCCGCCGGGGTCCACGTGGAGATAACCAACCTGGTAATACCGGGTTACAACGACCGCAGCGCGCTCTACGAGGAACTGGCCGGCTGGATGGCCGAGAAGCTGGGGCCCCGGACGCCGCTGCACCTCAGCGCGCACTTCCCGCGCTACCGTCTCAAGGCGCCGGCGACCGGCCTGCAGACGCTTCTGGCTGCCCGCGAGGCGGCACTGAAGCACCTCAGGCACGTCTACCTCGGCAACGTCAACGTGACCGAGGGGGCCGATACCCGCTGCGGAGAGTGTGATGCAACGCTTGTCAAGAGAAGCGGTTACGAGATAGATTCGAGTGGACTCGACACCGAGGGACGCTGTGGCAGCTGCGGCATCGACGGGCCGCTGGTGCTGCGGCCGGCATGGAGCGGAAAGGCTGAAGATTGAGGACAACAACGTCCGATAACAGTATGATGACGCCGAGGCGTGGCTTGGCCCGGCGTGCGTGTGGGGAACCCAGGGATGTTTCTTAAGCGACTGGAAGTCTACGGTTTCAAGTCCTTCGCCGACAAGACGGTGATGGACTTCACCGGTGGAGTTACCGCCCTGGTGGGGCCCAACGGCTGCGGCAAGAGCAACGTGGTCGACGCCATCCGCTGGGCCCTGGGTGAGCAGAGCGCCAAGAGCCTGCGCGGTTCGGAGATGACCGACCTGATCTTCAACGGCACTTCGAACCGCCGCCCGATGGGCTTCGCCCAGGTGTCGCTGGTTTTCGACAACACCAGGCGGCACCTGCCGATCGACGCCGAGGAGGTCTCCACCACCCGGCGGCTCTATCGCACCGGGGAGTGCGAGTACCTGATCAACGGCCAGCCCTCGCGGCTCCGCGACATCCGCGAGATGTTCATGGATACCGGCGTGGGTGTGGGCGCCTACTCGATCATCGAGCAGGGCAAGATCGACGCCCTGCTGCAGGCCAGCGCCAGGGAGCGGCGCGGCATCTTCGAAGAGGCCGCGGGCATCGCCAAGTATCGCAGCCGCAAGGCCGCCGCCCTGCGCAAGCTGGATCGCGTCGACCAGAATCTCCTGCGGGTCAGTGACGTGATCACCGAGGTCGAGCGCCAGCTGCGCTCGGTGGTTCGCGCCGCCAGCAAGGCGCGGCGCTATCGCCAGCTCTCCGAGGAACTGGCGCAGATCCGCTTGACGGTACTGGCCGCCGACTACAGTGAGCTCTCGGCCGAGCTGGGGCAGCTTCGCGAAGAGCTCGCCGCCGGGCAGAGCCAGGCTGCGCAGCTCACCGCGCGCAGCGGCAAGCTGGAGGCCGAAATCGTCGAGGCCCAGACCAAGGCCAGCGAGCTGGAACTCACCAGCCAGGAGGCCGAAAGGCGCAGGTCGGAGGACCACGCCCGGCTCGCCCGGCTGGAGGCCGAAATCGAAAGCGCCGAGAACATGTCCCGCCAGCACCTCGAAGCCGCCGAGGGCGCGCGCCGCGAGGCCGAGGAACTGGCCAGGCGCGCTTCGGAGTACGAGGCCGAGGAACGCAGGCAGCGCGAGGAGCACCGGCGACTCGAAGCCGAGCGCGAACGGCTTTCCGCGCGCATAGACGCCGCCGACCAGGCTGTTGCCGAGGCAATGCAGCGCACCGGCGACCTGGGTTCGGCGATCGAGCGGCGTCGCAGCGACATGGTCGAAGTCCAGAGGCGCAAGTCGGGGATAAGCAACGAGGTCTCCAAGCTGATAGCCGAGAAGGGACACGTCGAGAGTGAGGTCGCGCGCCTCGGCGAACGCGAGGGCGTGCTGACCGAGAGGCTGGAAGCGGCCAGGCGCGAACTGGAACAGGGTCAGAAGCGCGTGTGCGAGCTCACCGAACGGCGCGAGGCGGTTGCCGGGGAACTCGAGGGCGTTCGCGCCGAGGAGGCCACTGCCGAGGAGCAGCTGGCCGAAGCGGTCAGGTCGGGTTCGGAGTTGTACTCCGAGCTCAGCGCCATGCGGGCGCGGCTGAACTCCCTCGAGGAGCAGGAGGCCCGCCAGGACGGTCTCAGTCGCGGAGTGAAGGGCGTGCTCTCGGCGATGAGCAGGGGGTCCGCCCCCGCAGGCATGCACGGAATCGTTGCCGACCTGGTCAAGGTACCCGAGAAGCTGGGCGTGGCCATCGAGACCGCGCTGGGCAACAAGGTCCAGAACGTGGTGACCACCGATACCCAGGCCGCGCGCAGCGCGATCGACCTGCTCAAGCGCGATCGCCTGGGCCGGGCGACGTTCCTGCCGCTGGATCGCGTTCGCGACGGGCGCTACCGGCCCAGCCAGGCAACCCTGGCCGAATCGGGAGTTCTGGGCCGCGCGGTGGATCTGGTGGAATACGAGCCCGGTCTTCGGCCGGTGTTCGAGTACCTGCTGGGCAGCACCGTGGTGGTCGACGATCTCGACAGTGCCATGAAGATCGCGAACAACGGCGCGCGCGACGGCCTGGTCGTAACCCTCGACGGCGAGATCTTCTACCCGTCGGGGGCGATTACCGGCGGCGCCTACCGCAAGCGCATTCCCGGCATCATCTCGCGACGCAACGAGATCGCCCGGACCGAAGATGACATCAACGATGCGCAGGCCGACCTGGCCGACGCCGTCCTGCGCCGGGAGTCTCTGGAGCAGAAGCGCTCGAGCGCGCGCAATCGCGCCGGCGAGCTCTTCGCCGAACACAGCGCGCTGCAGAACGGCGAGCTGCGCCTGCGCGAAGGCCAGGAAATGCTCAAGCGCGAGGCCTCGCGCCTCGAGGAGGAGCAGGGGCTGGTCGCCCGGGAGGTCGCCGAAAGGCGGCAGAAGGGACTCGAGGTCGAGAGCCGCCTCAACTCCATCCGGCAGCAGGGCGAGACGCTCGGCAGCGAAGAGCAGAGCATGCTCCGGGAGATTGCCTCGATGCAGCAGGAGCTGCGCCGCGAGGAGGGCGAACGCGGCCAGCTGCGCCAGCAACTGACCGACCTGAACGTAGAGAACGCCCAGCTGGAGGCGCAGCTTTCCGCGCTGGCCGGGCGCGCCGAAGCCACGCGGCGACTGGTGGCCGAGCGCCGCGGCGAATCGGAGTCGCGGCGCGAAACAGCCGAAGCCGCGGTGCGTTCGGCGGAACTTGCCGGGAAGCGCGCGGAGGAACTGGGCGCGCAGAGGACCGAGGCGGTCGGGGCCGCCCAGCGCGCGGAGCAGGCCGGCAGCGCTCTTGCCGCACGGCGCTCCGAACTGCGCGAGGCGATCAAGCAGGCGCAGGCTGCCGAGCGCGAGTGCCGCAGGGAGCTCGACGTGGTCACCGAGAAGGTCAACGAGCTGCGCCTGTCGGATCGCACCGCCAGCCTCAAGCTGGAGGGCATCGTCGAGAGCGCCCGGAGCCAGCAGGAGGAGAACATCGCGCTGCGGGCCGGGGAACTGGACCTGGAGTCCATCAACCTGGTGGCCCTGCGCCGGCAGTTGCAGGAGGGCGACGAGAAGCTCCGCAAGATGGGCGATGTCAACCTCTCGGCCATCGGCGAGGAAGACGCGCTGCGGGCCAGGCGCGAGGACCTCAAGGTCCAGCAGGCGGATCTCGAGGAGGCCCGCAAGCTGCTGCGCGAGGCGATCAACAGGATCAATCGCATCAGCCGCGAGCGATTCACCGCCACCTTCGAACTGGTGCGCGAGCACTTCGTGGAGACCTACCGCAAGCTTTTCGGCGGCGGCAAGGCCAGCATTTCGCTTACCGAGGGCGAGGACGTGCTCGAGGCCGGCATCGAGATAGTTGCCCGCCCGCCGGGCAAGGAGTTGCGCAAGCTCAGCCTGCTTTCCGGTGGCGAGCGCACGCTGACGACGATCGCCCTGCTCTTCGCCATCTTCAAGGCCAAGCCCAGCCCCTTCTGCGTGCTGGACGAGGTAGATGCGCCACTGGACGAGAGCAACATCGACCGGTTCATGCTGGTCCTGCGCGAGTTCCTGGAGCAGAGCCAGTTCCTGATCATCACCCACAACCGCCGCACCATGGCCGACGCCGACGTGATCTACGGCGTGACCATGCAGGAGTCGGGCGTCTCCAAGCGCATTGCGGTGCGCTTCGAGGAGGTCGACGAGGGCCTGGCGGTAGCCTGATACGCGATCCATCAGCGCAAAGAAGAACCGGGGCCTCCCAGCGGGAGGCCCCGGTCTCGTATGCGGAGTGCTGCGGCCCGATCAGTAGCCGTAGCCGTAGCCGGAACCGTAGCGGTAGCGGTAGCGGTAGCGGTAGCGCCCGTAGTAGTAGCCGGCCGCGGCACCGTGGACGGCGTTGATGGCCACGCCCACCAGGGGTGCATTCACGTGTACCAGGCGCCCCGCAGACTCGGCCAGGTCGCCCTGGTGCGTCACGCCGTAGCGCACGACCAGCAGCGTGGCGCGCACCAGGCTGGAGATGATCGCGGAGTCCACCACCGGCAGCACCGGCGGGGCGTCGACAATCACCACGTCGAATTCGGCCTTGAGGCGCTCGAGGAGCTCCTGCATGCGGTCCGAACGCAGGAGGCGCGGGGGGTTGGTGGCCCGGCCGCCGGCCAGAATCAGCGAGAGGTTCTCGATCTCCGACTGGATCACGGCTTCCTCGAAGGAGAGGGCGCCGTCGAGGTAGCCGCAGAGGCCCTGGTCGGCGCGCACGGAGGGCCGGAGAACGTCGAGGCGTTCGTGGGTCCGGCTGCGGCGCAGGTCGGCGTCCACGAAGCAGACCCGGTTTCCCTCGGAGGCGAAGCTGAGGGCCAGGTTGACGGCCACGTAGCTCTTGCCCTCCTCCGGGCCGGGGCTGGTGATCTGCAGGCACTTCTCGGGCGCGTTGGGTCCGGAGTAGCGCACGTGGTTGTGGAAGAACTTGAAGGTCTCGGCCACGTCGGAGCGCGGTGCCGCCGGCGAGATGAAGCGCTTCTGATCCGAGCCCTCGAAGCGCGGCAGCTTGGCGATTACCGGAAGGTTGGTGACGCGCCGCGCGGAGACCTCGTTGCGCACGGTGTCGTCGAGGTGCTCGAGCAGCAGGGCCAGCAGCACGCCCATCACCAGACCGAGGATCGCGGCGAAACCGACGGTCTGACCCAGGCCGGCGCCGATCATGATGGCACCGCCGGGGTCCATGACCGTGACGATCCCGTTGTCTCCGCTCTTGCTGCGGGCCTTGCGGGCGGTTTCGACGAGCCTGGCTTCGCGCAGCTTTCGGCGCAACTCGATGTTCATCTGTTCCAGCGCGCTGTGCTGGCGCACCTTGGTTGCGTACTGGATGTCCGCTTCCGACAAGCCTTCGCTGCTGAGCTTCTGCTTGGCCGTCCGGATGGACTCCTCCTGAGCCTTGCGGCGGGCCTCCAGAGCCGCGATGTCGGCCCTCGCCTTGCCGATTTCCGCCTCGATCTGGGATTGTCCCCGGTCGATGACGGTCTCCTCGAACGAAGGCTGACTCTTCATGTGTTCTTCAAGGGCGCCGATCTCGAGCAGCTTGGCCTTGAGCTTGGGGTGGTCGGGCTGGTACTTGGCGCGCATCTGTGCGAGCTGGGTCCTGAGGTTGAGCAGGCGGCCCTGCAGCTCGGGATTGGATGACCGGGTCAGGGTCTGGATCGGATCCTTACGGCGCTTCTCGAGCGCCTTGATGCGCTCCTCGATTTCGGTTATCTGGACCCTGGTGCGCGCCAGTGCCTGCTGGCCTCTGTTGAGCGTGTCGAGGTGGACGCGGACAGCGCTGCTGAAGGCCCTCTCGGGCTTCTGCTTGAGGGCCTGAGCCATCTCCGCGGCCACCTGCCTGAGCTCGGTGTCGTTGGCTTCGACCATCTTCTCCAGCTGCTCGAGGTGCCCGTCGCCGCTGATCTTCTCGAGGAAGAGCCTCTCGATGGCCATGGCGCGTGCCCGGGCCTTGGCCATTGCGATGATCACGGCGGCGCGGCGACTCTTGTCGGCCACGTGCCTGGCCGTTACGGTCACGCCGTGCTTGCCGACCCTTACCTGACCTATCCCGGGGAAGCCGGCCTTGCGGTTGCTGGCCTTCGCGATGACGGCGTCGATTTCCGAAAGCTCGGTGCCGGCCAGCTTCATGGCGGCGGCCTTCTTCATGTTCTCGAGCTTCGCGGCTTCCAGGGCCTTGATCAGCTGCTTGTTCAGCTCGCGCGGGGCCTTGCGGCTGTCGGCCACCAGCGCGAGCGACTCGGGATCGTAGTAGGCCTGGCGTCTGCCCAGGATGCCGGCCCCGGCGAAGGCGTCGTTGAGGCGCACCTGGCAGGTCGACTCGTAGACTTCCTTCTTCTGGTATCCGTAGAGGCAGGCGGCGCCGACCACCAGCAGCGTGACCAGCAGGACCCACCACTTGCGGCTGTAGACCAGGTAGGCGTAGTGCCTGATGTTCACGAAGGTATCGTCGTCGGCGTGTCCGGAGGTCTGCTGCGCGCTGCCGGCTGCCGGTTGGGGTGCGGCGGGCTGGCCGGGGCCCATCAGCAGTTCGCGCTGCGCCTGCAGCAGGTTGGAGATGCTGATGTCGTCCTTTTGCTCCGGCAACTTCTACAGCCTCCGTCAGGTCGCTCCGGGAAGCGTGCAGCATGGGGTCTGCGGCAGTGCTTCCCGTGAGACTACAGATATTTATCGGCGTTGCCTCTGTAGCACTAAACCCAAATTGAACTCCGCGGCCCGGGGAACCGCGAGGCCGTTCTGTAGTTTAAGCGCTACTCCGGCTGGGGTTTAGGGATGGGCGGCGGCGGCTGGGAGGACGGTTTCTCAGGCGCTTTCGGCTTTCCGGGGAAAAAGACCCCCCTTTCGCAGAAGGTGCAGACCTTGGTCCCGTTGCATGCGGGGCACTTGCCGGTGGTATTGCAGGCCTCGCAAGGGGGCTTGACGCCCATCAGCATGGGGCGACCCTTGTTGCAGACCGGACACTTGCCGGTGCCCTTGCAGAACTTGCACTCCCCGGAGCCTGCGCAGAAGCCGCAACGGACCTTCGTAGGCCATTTGAGGTTCCTGGCGCAACTGGGACACTTGGGAACGCGAACGTCCACGATTTCCTTGCCGCAGTGGGGACACCTGTAGACAACCTTGCGGGTGTCGCCCTTCTCGCTGAAGCTGCCGGTGAAAGCGACGACCACCTCGCCGGAGGCCGTCTCGGGAGCCGTAGGCGTCGTCGTGCCCGGATCGGCAGTGGGACTGGTGCCTCTCCCGGGGGCGGGGGCGGGGGCGGGGGCCGGGCCGGTTCCGCCGGCCCGCCGCGGCGGCGCGGGCGGCTTCTTCTCGAACTTGATCACATCCGTGCTGACGAGAACCAGGAACACACCTATGGCCCCGAGACACAGCACCACGCCAACGATGGTTCCTACCGGCTTGGGTCTTTCCTGGCGATAGCGGGCCATCTCTACACCCTCCCCGGAGCATCTGATATCGGCCCCGAAAACGACCTGCCAGATGGGCTTGCACAAAATTCTAACTGGCTTCCTCGCAAAGAGTCAAGGGCTTTCCCCTCTCATATACACCTCGGAACCGAATCCCTGTCGGATTTTCGGACTAACGCGTAGCCGGACAGCCGGTTCCAATCCCGGGGGGCCTGTTGTGGAACGGCCTCCAGGACTCTGGCAATCGGGGATTCCAGGATGGACAAGTCGATTTGCGCCGCGGTCTCGCTGGCGATAGTCTGGGTATGCTGTGTGCCGGTCGGGGGCGTCTCCGCTGCCGGCGAGAAGGTCGAGGCTGCAGCCTCCGCGAAGCCGGAGTTCAAGACCGGCAGGATCATACGCAAGGTAGTATCCCGGGGAGATCCGGAGCAGAGCTACGCGCTGTATCTGCCCTCGAAGTACGACCCGAAGAAGAAGTGGCCGATACTCTACGGTTTCAGTCCCGGCGCGCGCGGGGTGAACCCGGTGTATCTCTTCCAGCCTGCGGCCGAGAAGTACGGCTGGATCGTGGTGGGGTCGAACAACTCCCGCAATGGTCCCTGGCAACCGATCGCCGCGGCGATTGCAGCGATACTCAAGGATACCGAGGCCCGGCTGTCGATCGACAGGTCCAGGCGCTACACCACCGGCTTCTCCGGCGGAGCGCGCGTGGGTTTCCACGTGGCCCTCGCGAACAAGTTCGCCGGCACCGTTCCGGTCGGAGCGGGGCTGCCCAATCGCCGGGGGAAGCTGGAGTTCGGCAAGCTGAAGGTCTTCAGCATCTGCGGCAGAAACGACTTCAATCACGCCGAACTCCTGCGCCTCGAGCGGAGATTGAACTCGGCCGGGGTGCGCAACCGGATGGCGACGTTCGAGGGCGGGCACCAGTGGCCCAAGCGCGACCTCTGCGGGGCGGCGCTGCGCTACATGGAACTGCTCTGGCAGCTGGAGCGCGAGAAGCCCGAGAAGCCCGAGAAGCCCGAGAAGCCCGAGAAGCCGGACCGGGCCCCGGTCGCCAGGCTTCTGGAGGCAGAGCTTTCCGACGCCGAGAAGCTGCTGGGCACCAAGGGCCAGTTGATGCGCGCCCACGGCAGGCTCAAGGAACTCGCGGAGCTCTGCGACGACGGGCGTTTCAAGAAGCGGCTTGGCGAGGTGGAGGCAAGCGCGGGCTTCAGGAAGGAGCAGGCGCTGGCCGAGCGGGTCCGCGAGATTCGCAAGCGGCTGGAGGAAGTCAAGGATCCCGAGAAGCGTTTCGCGCGGTCGGTGAAGCTCTACAGGGAGTTCATCGCCGGCAACGCGGGCAGCGAGGCCGCCTTCAACCTGGAGGTCATGCTTCGAGCGAGCGGGCGGCAGATGGCCGCGAGCGGAGCGATTCTGATGCAGCGCAAGGACTACCGGCGGGCCGAGGTCTACCTGCGCCGGGCACGCATCTTCGCGCCCGGGAACAGCAGCCTGGCATACAACCTGGCCTGCGCGCTGGCGCGCAACGGCAAGAAGGACGAGGCACTGGCTGCCCTGGCGGACTCGGTCAGGCTGGGGTTCAAGGACTTCAACCACATCAGGAACGACGCGGACCTGGCTTCGTTGCGGGACGACCCGCGTTACAGGAAGCTCCTGGGCCTCAAGAAGCAGGACGCGGGGGCCAAGGGGCCTCCAGTGGGCAAGGCGCAACTTCCGGCGCCGGGTGAAGGCGGCGAAGCCGAGGACCGGGCGGTGCCGCTTCCGTAAGGCGGCCGGGTTGAGGCCGGTGCCGCGGCGGGGCTACCTGCCCGTACCGATCTTCAGGGTGAAGGCTATCGTCTTCTCGATCTGTTTTTCGCCGTCGAGGACCCTGCGCTTCAGCTTGCCCCTGACCGTCTGGCCGGGTTTGACGCTCCGCAGTACCCGCGCGGCGGCGAGCGCGCTGGCCAGGCTTCGGCCGTTGACTTCGACGATCACGTCGCCGGCCTTGATTCCCGCGCGCCCGGCGTTGCCGCGGGGACTCAAGCGCAGAACGACCAGGCCGCCGGCACGCTGGTCGTAGCGCCCCTGGAAGCCCCAGTCGGCGCGCTTGCCCCTGGCCGGGGTGATGTCGAATTCGATCTCGCGTTCGACTTCCTTGCCCGCGTCGTCCGTGGTGCGCCGCCAGGCTTTGCCCTTGACCGCCAGGCCCGGTTCGAAGCCGGTGCGCATCAGCAGGGCCACCCGCCGGGGGGTGTCGAGCTTGAAGTTGTTGAGTTCCACGAGGACGTCGCCGGGCTTGAGACCCGCCCTTGCGGCGGGGCCCTTGGCGCGTACCGTCTTGATCCTGATGCCACCGTTATCGCGCACGCTCTTCGCGGTGGTCTTGTCGAACGTCCAGCCGAAGTCCACCGGTCCGGGAATGGGGCGCAGATCCAGCTTGACCGGGATGTCCACCTTCTCGTCGGCCCGCTGAACGCGCACGCTGACTTCCGCTCCGGCGGGATAGGTGCCGAGCACGCCGGCGAAGCGCGAGTGGTTGACGATCGGGTAGTTCTCGACCGAGAGGATGCGGTCGCCGGCGAGGAAACCGGCTTTCTCGGCATTGCTGCCGGCGGCCACCCCTGCGACGATGGCCTTGTCTTCCCCGCCGGAGTTCGGGTTGAAGGGCTTGAGCGTCAGCCCGCGCACGGTTCCGTGATGCACCCGGCCGCCCTTGGCGGCCTTGAGCGTTGTAAGGAACCGCTTGATCTGGTTGATGCTGATGGCGTAGCCGATGCCGGTGTTGGAGCGCGTGCCGAAACGCGTGGCGATCCGCCCGTTGATGCCCACCAGCCTGCCGTCGAGCGTCAACAGCGGCCCGCCGCTGTTGCCGGGGTTGATGGGCGCGTCGGTCTGGATCGCGTCCGAGTAGCTGCCGTGGAAGCGATTGGTGGCACTGACCACGCCTGCCGTCACGGTGGGGGCGTCGTCGGTCATCCCCAGCATGAAGGGATTGCCCACCGCGATCACCGTCTGGCCCACGCGCAGCGCGTCGGAGTCCCCCATTCTCGCGTAGGGCACGTTGACCGCGCCGCGCATCTTGAGCAGGGCCACGTCGCCGACCGGGTCGGTGCCCACCAGATCCGCCACCCAGACCTTGCCCCCGGCCTGGCGCACCTTCCAGATCTTGGACTTGCCCGCCACGTGGTCGTTGGTCAGGATGTAGCCGTCTGCGCTGATGGCTACGCCGCTGCCCCCACCGACGAATACGTAGGTCGGCACCACCCGCTTGATGGCGGCGGCCAGGTCCTTGTCGACCGCCGAGCCTTCGGCGGCGGCACTGACGCCCGGCATCAGGCCCGCCGCCAGCGCCAGGCAGGTCCCCAGGAAGTGCGACGTTGCGCGTCTCGACGTTGCGCGTCTCATCGATTGGTCCTCAGCGTGGCCTTGAGTTCGAGTCGCTTGCCGCTGCGCTTGACCGTCAGGGATATCGTTTCTCCGGGCTTGCGCCCGACGATGTTCCGGACCAGCCCCGACCAGCTCTCGACCGGGTGCCCGTTCAGATGGGTGATTATGTCGCCGGGCTTGAGCCGGGCTTCGGCCGCGGCCGATCCGGGCAGCACCCGCCCGACCGTCGCCCCCAGTATCGTGGGCCGGTCGCGACCGGGTCCGACGCCCAGGAAGGTGCGCGGCGGGGGCTCGACGGTCTTGCCGGCGGCGAGGTCGTCGAATATGCCCCGGATGCTTGCGGCGGTGGTCACGAAGCCTATGCCCGAGTTCTGTCCCCATCTCGAGCGCGGGTTTATGCGGCCGGTGACGCCTACCAGCCTGCCGCTGACGTCGACCACCGCGCCGCCGGAGTTGCCGTAGTTGACGTAGGCCGACGTCTGTATCGTGCCGCGGTAGCCGCGGCTCCTGGCACTTACAAGGCCGCGGTTCACGGTGACGGTCTTGAGGTCCTCGCTGCGCCCTATGACCGCCAGCGAGTCGCCGACTTCCATGGCTTTCGCAGCGTTCAACTCGGCGTGAGGGAGACGTTGCCCCTCGATCTTCAGCATAGCCAGGTCGAGGTTGGCGTCGTAGCCCAGCAGCTTCGCCGGGAACTCCCGGCCGTCGGCCAGGCGAACCTTGATCTTGTCCTTGTGGATCTTCCCGGTCAGGTGGTAGCGAGCGGTCAGGACGTGTCCCCGGGCAGAGACGATCACGCCGCTGACCGGTCCGGCGGGACGAATCTTGTAGCGCCTGGAGGCTTCCGCCCTCATCTGGGCATAGGTCAGACCCTTGGGCCTTTGCGGGGCCTTCTCGGCGCGGGGAATCACAACCTGCACCACGGCCGGCGCCAGCCGGGCGACGGCCTTCTGCCACGCGGCTTCCCTGCGGAGCACCGCTTCGGGTGGTACCAGGTGCTTCTTCGGCGGGGTGATGCCCTTGAGGGCCTTGAGCCTCGGCGCAATGATATGCGTGGGGATCGCCACGCCCAGCCAGCGGCGCTCCGAATAACCCAGGCTGATGATGCCCAGGAGCCGGCCCTGTCCGTCGACCAGGGGGCCCCCGTCGGAGCCGGGGTTGACCGCGGCCTCGGTCTCGATCACCAGGTCGCGGTACTTGGACTGGAAGTCGCCGTTGTCCTTGAGCCGGTAGACCCCGCTGATGAACCCGCTGGAGAAGGAGACCTTGTCGTCCGACGAGAGCGTTCCGAACGGGTTGCCGAAGGTGAAGGCCAGTGACCCGGGCCTGGCGCCGGCGGAGTCCGCCAGGGGGACGAACTTCAGTCGCGCGGCGTCGACCTTGATCAGGGCCGCCTCGGTGGCCTCGTCGATCTCCGAGATCTTGGCCTCCTTCTCCAATTCCCCCGAGAAGAAGACCTTGATGTTGCCGGCGCCCCTGGGCACGACCGTGGTTGAGGTCAGAATGTAGCCGTCGGCAGAAACCACCACTCCGGTGCCGAAATAGCCCTGGGTCGGGGAGGTCCGGCAGGTGATGCCGACCACCGCGGGGCGGACGGCTTCGTAGATGCGCATATCGTGCTTTTCCACAGCACGATAGCCCTCGGCCGCCGGCGGTGACTGGGACGAGGCGATCAGGACGAGCAGTGCGAGCGGGAGCGCGGTGCGCGGGGAGAATCCAAGCATTCTAGCCTCCAGTGCCGGCAGGTTCGAAACCATCATACGGGTGCTCAGTCACCCGCGCAAATGACGAAACCCGCGGCGTAATAGCCATTGCCTGCATCACAAGGGCGGAGGATGTGCCCCGCCGCCGGCAGCCATCCGGCAAGCCATATTGCACCCGGAGTCGCGATCCAGACGGAATGCCTTCGCCTCAGCGTACGTCAGTCGCTGGACTTCAGCATTTCCTCGACCCTCTGCTCCACCTTCTTGGTGAAGCCGGGGTCCATCTTGCCGCCCAGTTCCTCGACGCGCTTGATCTCCCTGGACGCGCGGTAGTACTGATCGAGCCCGTAGTAGGTCAGCGCCAGGTCGCGATGTATGCCGATATCGTTCCTGCGCATCTGTCCCGCCCGCTCGAGCGGGCCCACGGCCTTCTCGAAGTCACCGCGCTGCATGTAGACCCGGCCCATTGCCGCGTGCGCCGCCCAGAGACGGTCCCCGCGGTCCACGGCCACGGCGTGGCGGTAGGTGTCCAGGGCCCGTTCCTCTTCCGCGTGGATCTTCTTCATGATTTCCTTGAAGCTGGCCCTGGCGCTGGCGAGATTCTTCCGGTCGCCCCGGGCTTCGAAGTCGCGGATCGCCTGGCGGATCCTGACCGCCACTTCGCGACGCTTGGCGGCACGATCGGAATAGACTGTGCCCTTGTTCAGGTAGCCGAGTATGAACCTGGGATTCACTGCGATGGCATCGTCGAAACGGTGCTCGGCACCGTCGTAGTCGCCCATCTTCAGCAGGGCCAGGCCGAGATTGGAGTGGTAGAGCGCGACGCTGCCGTCGAGGGCTATGGCCCGCCGGAAGAGGTCCATGGCCTTGACGGTGTTGTTGCCGGCCAGGTGGAACTCGCCCTGGCTGTTCAGCCTGTTGGCGTTGAGCCTCTTGATCCGGCCCTCGCCGGGGTCCTCGCGCTTGGGCAGCTTCTGCTTGACTTCCTCGTACCACCAGGTGCGCCAGCGCTGGTAGTCACGCCGCTTCTCACCGAAGTCCTGGCCGGTGAGCGCCGCCAGCGAACTCGCGGCATACAGGCTGGTCCAGGGGTTCCGTTCCTTCTTGCTGTCCAGTCTCTCGATCAGCACCGGCACGATCCTGGCGATGTGCTTGGGATGGCTTATGCCCCTGGCCATTTCCGCGCCGATGGCCCGATCGTTTTCCTTGGGGCTTTCCAGCTTCTCTTTGACGCGCTTGTATCTGGCGTTGTCTTCGTCGGGGCGGCAGCCGCAGGTCGCGGCCAGTGCCAGCAACCCGACCGGTACCCATGCAATTGTCGGCTTCATCCAGAGTCCTCCCGGACCAGGCGGCGCCGGTTTGCAGCCGCCTTCGTCCCTAGCAGGCCGTTGAAGAAGTGTTCCGGGGTACAGGTTGAGCACTTGAACAGTGGAGCAGTGGACCGCAGGAGAGGATTAACCTTCCCAATGTGTTCCTTTCCGCATCAACTGCTCGACTGTTCATCTGCTCTCCTGCTCCAGCAGGCCGTCTTTCAACGGCCTGCTAGTTGGACGCATTATATGTGCGGGGCGTCCCGCCGCAAACTTAGCGCGCCCGGCAGGCCGCTTATGAAGCCCCTGAGCTGCGAAGCTTGAGAGAGGAGCAGGGAGAGAGCAGGCCGCAGGAGAAACAAGCGCCGCAATCTCGCGCTTTACGCTCAGCCCGCTTCAACGAGCCGGCCGCCGCGCAGCAGTCTGAGGGCCGAATCTTCGAAGGGCTCGGAGGTCCTGGCCGTCAGCAGGCGGCAGCGGTGGCGGCGGGCAAAGGACGCCAGCGCAGCGGCGTGTTCGCCGGCGGCGACCTCGAACGCCCGGGCGGAGGCCTCACCCCCGGCCACCCTGAGGCGCTCGCCGCTCTCGGAGTCCACCAGCACGAGCGGGCCGCTGGTGCGGGGGGTCAACTCCGCGCCGGACAGCACTCTGATCAGGGACGAGTCGAAACCCCGCGAAGAAAGCGAGGCACTGTCCTGCCACTCGCCGGGTTCGACCCAGAAATCGCTTATCCACAAGGCCGCGCCGCGGCCGCGGCCGGCGGCGGCTTCAGCCCCGCGTTCGGCGCCGGAGCGGTACCCGGTGCTCCCGCCGGGCTTCAGGGACGCGATGAACTCGAGCGTCTCGTACATGCCGGAGGGTCCCGGCCGGGGCGAGAGCGAAACCGCACGTTGCGAGTTGAAGGCCACCAGGGCCAGCCGGTCTCCTCCTGCGGATGCCAGGTAGCTGACCGCTGCGGCCAGGCGCCGGGCGTAGTCGAACTTCTGGCCGGCGGTCATCGATGCCGAAGTGTCGAGGAGCACCAGCGCGCGGCCCTCGTGCTCGGGGGTGAACTCCTTGAGGTAGAGCTTCTCGAGCCGCCCGTAGAGGTTCCAGTCTATGTAGCGCGGTTCGTCCCCGAAGGCGTAGTCGCGGTGGTCGCGGAATTCGCCGGTGCCCCCCGAGGGGCCTGCCAGGCGCAGGCCATCGGCCTGCGAGCCGGCCGAGCGCACCAGCGCCAGCCGGAGCATCTCCAGCCGCCGCAGGAAGTCCTCGCCGAAGAGCGCTTCTGCCATGAGCGCAGTGTAGTCCGGGGCCGCTTCGGGAGCAAGAGAGCAATGCAGGGCTATCGCATTTAACTCAGCAGCATTTTGACTGCGCAATGCCACGGTGACGCAGGAGAAGACCGTGAAGCTCGGGATCAGGAGCAAGCGCCTGAAGGCCGGCTGGGACCGGCACTACCTGTTCCAGGTGCTGGGGCTGGCGGCGAGTTGACAGTGTCAGAGGGTTCCCCTCGCATCTTCTGATATGAGGGGAATCCTCTTCCAGGTCTTGTGGCGCTCCCGCGCCAGGGCACGGCCGCCCGCAACCGACGCGCCAGCGCGCCAGCCCCCCGCGCTGTCACGCCGGATGCGCGGGGGCCGATCCGGGCGCCTCTCTGCTGTCGCAGAACGCTGGCGTCCTCTGGCCGACCGGGGCGGTGGCGCCGGCGGCAGTGAGGCGCGAAGCGCGCCAGCGCTCCGGTCTGCGCAGACCTTTGATTGCCGTCGTGCCGCGGACGCGCCCCGCCGCGCGGTCCGGAAGCATCTGCCCTAATTGAATGGGGTTGACTGCGAATCGTCGACCCCCGGAACTGCGGTTGCGAAGTCCAGTGAACGGCGCGGCCAAGTGCGATGGCCCTGGAGAGCAATGCTCGAAGTCTTGACATCTGAGTGGCGTTGTTTATCATGCAGGGCCTTCAGGTAAGACCCCCAGTGTAGGAGCATCCGGGATGACCAAGAACGACATCGTGGTGCAGATAGCCAAGGAAACCGGCCTGAGCTACAAGGAAGTCCGCCACACCGTCCAGCGCACGCTGGACCGCATAACCGAGACCCTGGCCCGGGAAGGCAGGATCGAGCTTCGGAATTTCGGCGTGTTCACGGTTCGCGAGCGCAGGGCGCGGCGGGCGCGCAACCCGCGCACCGGTGAGCCGGTTCAGGTCGAAGCCTACAAGACGGTTGTGTTCAAGCCCGGCCTGCTGATGCAGGAGAAGATCCGGTAGCAGGCCGTCGAAGAAGGTGCCACTGGCACCGAGCCTGAGAAAGGAGAAAGGAGGGAGTAGACCGCCCTTCGACCCTTCGGCAGTCTCAGGGCAGGCAGGCTCAGGGCCTCTCTGATCGAAAAGCCTTGGGCGCAGTCGAAAGGCAGGAGAGGCAAGTGCCGCGATCTCGCGGGCTATTTCCGGGGCTCTCCTTTCTGCTTTCTCCTGCTCTGCAGGCCGTTTTTCAACGGCCTGCTAGGTATGGTACTCCGCGTTGATCTTCACGTAGTCGTAGGACAGGTCACAGGTGTAGACCGTGGCCCGGCCCTTGCCCAGGCGCAGGTCGACGTCGATTGACACTTCCCTGCGCTTGAGCTTGCGGGCGGCGGACCGGGCGTCGATGCGCAGGGGGCGGCGGTCGTAGACCGGGACCCCGCCGGCCGACACCCGTGCGCGCGCCAGGTCCATCTTCGCTTCGGTCTGCCCGATGGCCGAGAGGATCCGCCCCCAGTTCGGGTCGCAACCGAACATGGCGGTCTTGACCAGCAGGCTTTCGGCCACCGCCCGTGCCGCGGTGCGCGCGTCGCGCGCCGAACGTGCGCCGGCGACGTTGACCGTGACCAGCTTGGTCGCGCCCTCGCCGTCGCGGGCGATCCGGCGGGCGAGTTCCACGCACACCGTCGTCAGAGCCTTCCGGAAGCGGTCGAAGCTCGGCCCCGACGCGCGCGCGATGCGCTTGCCGGAGTGCCCGCTGGCCAGCAGGAAGGCGCAGTCGTTGGTGCTGGCCTCCCCGTCCACCGTGAGGCAGTTGAACGACTCTTCGCACGCCGGGCGGAGCGCCTTGCGCAGGACCGCGGCCGGCGCGTCGAGGTCGGTAACAATGAAGCTCAAGGTGGTGGCCATGTTCGGCGCGATCATGCCCGAGCCCTTGGTGATCCCGGCAACAGTGACCTTCCTGCCGCCCAGCGCGAAACGGCAGGCGGCGCGTTTCTCGACGAGGTCGGTGGTCAGGATCGCGCGCTCCAGTCGTCCCTTGCCGCTGCCGGTGGCCTCCAGGGCGGCATCCCAGATGCCCGCCCGGATCTTCTCCATGGGCAGGGGCCGTCCGATCACGCCGGTCGAGGCCACCAGGATTTCGGTGGCGGGGACTCCCAGCGCGGCGGAAGCCACTTCCATCATGGTCCGCGCGTCCTGCAGACCCCGCTTCCCGGTGCAGGCGTTGGCGTTGCCGGCGTTGACCACCACTGCACTGACCAGGCCGCGGGCGGCGACCTTGCGGCTTATGATCACCGGGGCGGCGGCCGCCTGGTTCCTGGTGAAGACCGCCGCGGCGCTCGCGCCGTCGGGGGCGTAGAGCACGCCCACGTCACGCTGGCCCCTTCCGGGTTTCTGGATGCCTGCGTAGGCCGTGCCGCAGCGGAACCCCGGTACCTCGTGCAGGGGGAGACCACCGGAAATGAGTTTCGGGGAGCTCTTGCTGGCCATGTGTGCCTCTTTCGAAAGCAGAAGGCCCGCCGCTGAGCGGCGGGCCTCCCGGAAGTCTGTCGGAAGTGCGCTCAGCGCTTGGAGAACTGGAAGGACCGGCGGGCGCCGCGGCGGCCGTACTTCTTGCGCTCGACCTTGCGCGCATCGCGGGTCAGGTATCCCTTGGCGCGCAGCACCGGGCTGAGGCTCTCGTCCATCTTCAGCAGCGCGCGGGCAACACCCATGATCGTCGCACCGGCCTGGCCGGTGGGGCCGCCGCCGTGAACGTTCACGTACACGTCCAGGCGGCTGGTGGTGCTGGTGGCCTCCAGCGCAGCGGAGGCCTGCTGGCGCAGGCGCTCGATGCCGAAGTAGTCCTTGAGCTCCTTGCCGTTTACCTGGAAGACGCCGCTTCCCGGGGCGATGCGCACCCGCGCCACCGAGGTCTTGCGGCGGCCGGTGCCCCAGAAATAGGTCTTGCCGGTCTTGGCCTTGGGAGTCTTGGCCTTGGGTGCGGGTTTGGCCGGAGCTTCCTTGGCGGGGTCCTCGGTTGCTTCTGCCGCGGGAGCCGCCTGGGGCTCCTGCTGCTCCTTGTTTTCAGCTTCGGGTTTGGCTTCTTCTGGCACCTGAAAGATCTCCTAAGAACTGCTTACTTCTTCCCGGACGGCAGCAGGTCCGCCACTTCGGGCTTCTGGGCCTCGTGGGGATGCTTGCCGCCGGCATAGGCGTTGAGCTTCTTGAACATGCGCCGTCCCAGACGACCCTTGGGAAGCATGCGCCGCACGGCGGACTCCAGGACCGCCGCGGGGTTCTTCTCCATCAGCTGGCCGAGGGTGATTTCCTTCAAGCCGCCGGGATAGCCGGTGTACTTGGTGTAGACCTTGTCCCGCAGCTTGTTGCCGGTGATCTTCAGCTTCTCGCAGTTGGTGACCACCACGAAGTCGCCGGTATCGATGTGCGGCGTATACGTGGGACGGTGCTTGCCCTGCAGGACCGTGGCCAGCCGGGCGGCCAGCCGGCCCAGCGGCTTGTCGGTGGCGTCGACCAGCAGCCACTTGCGCTCGACCTCGCCGGTCTTGGCCATGTAAGTGTTCTTCTTGCCCTTGGCGCGGGCTGTCGCTGTGGTGCTCATCCGCTAGAACTCCAAACGCTTTCGGCGGCCTGTTCGCCGCCCGACAAAAATGGCCCCCGGATTCGGGGGTCAGAAAGCGGATTCTACATGCATAGGTCCCGTTGTCAAACGCTTTAGTTCAGTTCAGGCCCTCTCGACCGGTCGCAGGACATCGTATCGGACATCATATTCCTTCGTAAAAGGGCTTTTCGATGAAGGAGAGGAGGCAGTGGGGCTCTGCCCCCCTGCACCCCCCGA
>Ga0272441_10001284_pt1 | contig 53759 bp, 57 predicted proteins | sample SSMProp6N_FD_193582 | JGI IMG/M metagenome (GOLD analysis project Ga0272441, IMG submission 193582) | Marine sediment archaeal communities from Little Sippewissett salt marsh, Falmouth, MA, United States - SSM-Prop-6N | ecosystem: Environmental > Aquatic > Marine > Wetlands > Sediment ...
TCCCAATACTTTTAATTTATAACTGTCTACTCTGATCATTGTAGTTGATATCTATTAACTCAGACTACGACTATAAAAGAAAAGGTTGTTCCCTATCGATAAATCTTTTTCTAAATCTCCAGAAGATGAATGAATCTTCTTATCTTCGCCAACTATTTGATATTCATAATTTAATTCTTTCAAGAGATCTATTACTTCTTTGGGATTATAATTTAACCTTTCGGTCCATTGTTCATTAAGTTCTAGTAATAATTTTGGCTTGAACTTTCTTAAAGAATTTACTGCCCCTTTCAACATTAGTAATTCTGCTCCTTCAATATCACACTTTATAAAATCAATATTAGAAATATTGTTTTCTTCAATATACTTATCTATTGTTATTGTTTTAACTGGAATCAAACCTTTATTTGTGCTCTCGTATTTTACAATGTGATCACCGCTATACAAATAGGAAGTCATTCTAACTTCACCTTCTTTATCAGAAACCGCTAAACAATTGGGTTTAATAATTCTGTTAAATTTATTAATATCGATATTCTTTTTAAGGTGATTAAAGGTGGTTTTAACTGGTTCAAAAGAATGAATTTTAGCTCCCTTTACATTTTTAGCAACAATCAAACTGTAGTATCCAAAATTCGCCCCAATATCAAAGAAAACAGAATTTTCCTTTAAATTAGACAAAACTAAATTTGTCTCAGCTGGTTCAAATACCCCTTTATACTCCAACCCTAAAAGTCCCGCTGAAAGATCGGAAGAATATAAAAACTTTACTCCTCCTATGTCACAAAAACCATTATCGGAGTCAAAGTAAAAGCAAGGAAGTTTATTTTTTTTGATAAATTCCGTATTTTTTTTAACCCAATTTTTAATCTGGATTTGCTTTCGATACTTAAAATAACGAGCTGTTTTCGAATATATAAAATGAATCAAAGTATGTCGGAATCTGTGTTTTTTAATTAATTTTTTTACTCTGCTTGATGTCATATAAAATAATTAGCTTTTATTCTTTTGCTAAGCCAGCAACTTCAAAGATTTTATTGAACCTCTTTTCCCAAGTATGATCACTTATAGTTCTGTTGTAACCGGCCTGAGCGATTGCTTCTCTTTCTTCTTCGTGAGCCAAATAATATTTTATTTTATTAATTAATTCAGGAATACTTCTGAAACAGTCAATCTCTTTGCCGATCTCGTAATAATCCTCTAAGTGTTTAACATACTCACTTAAGGTAAAAGTGCGGCAACCGGGAAGCTCCATGTTTCTACCTTTAATTTGATTAGCAAACATACTGATCCACATAACTTTAATATTATCTAGCCAATATCTAGGATTAACCGGCCTTATCTTTCCATCATATCTTCTATGAAAAAATATTGTTGCTAATTCCTTCCATAATATTCCTGAAGACTTAGTGAAGTTAAGATTGATTTTACTCTGAGACCAAATCTTTAACATATCTTCTTGAGAAACCATGCCAGCCGGCCATCCCCTTCCCCAACATTTAACACTAATTCCAGCGTCTTTTAATTTTTTAATAATCTTCCTCCTGTTCCCATGAGCAGCTCCGATAAAAGTAACATCGTACATCTTTTCTAGGTTTAAGGGCCTATATAGAAAGTGATTGCAACCCCACTGGCTTAAAATAACATTGTTTAATCCTCTTTTATGATATTTTGGAATAGAGTCAGGATCAGTAGTAGCTACCCAATCATAGAAAGGAGTCCAATACTTTGAATAATTGTGAAATTTCCAATGATCATCAGCATACCAATTTAAAGTAATAATTTCATTTTTATTGGTAATTTCCCTTAAGGCTTCTTTTTTAATCTTGTCAGAACCGCTAACGAAGAAAACTAACTTTGGTTTTTCTTTATCTATAGTTTCTAACAATCTCTTATTCATTTCTTCTCGGCCAAGTTCTTTTAACTTCTCGTCAATAGAGAAGTAAAGAACTTCATTAATTCCTCCATTAATTTTCACTAAAGTATCGTAAATATTATAATGCTGGGGCATATATCCAAGTTCTGGCTTGCCACGATTATATTTACTTGATACGTAGAGAATCTTCATAGAAAAACATTTACCTTCTAATTTCTAAGAAGCGATAATTGAATCGACCTAATATTAAATCTATTAAAAATAGAATTGAAAAATAAACTATGCATCCAATCGTTATAGAAAATAAAACGTGAAGATTATAAATAAACTGTCTAGATATGAAAATATACATTATTAAACTAGCTATGATTACAAAAAATATTGTTGTTAAAAATCTTAAATTTGACAATTTTATTGGAGTAAACAAAAAGGTGCAAATTATAAAAAGTAAAAACATAATAATCCAAGTGATTAAAGTGGCAACGGCTGCTCCATAAAGAGTGTATTTGGGAATTAAAATCATATTTAATGCTATATTAATTACTGCTCCAGAAAAACTAATCCCAAAAATCTTTTTCTGCTGATTAGCTACAATCAAGATATGACTAAACGGGTTATAAACAAAAGAAATGCCAGCTAGAATAAGTAAGACCTGAAGAGCTGAAACAGCTGGAAGATATTCTTGACCGTAAACAAACTCAATAATTTTAGAAGCAAGAACTAATCCTCCAATCATGATCGGACTAGCAATAATTATCATTAATTCTATTTCTTTCCAGAAAATCCTTTGAAGAATTACTTTAGACTCATGAAAATATTTACTCAAAACAGGAAAAAAACTGGAAGAGATAAAAGAAGCAGGGATTACAATCGTTCCGATTATTCTATAGGCAGCTGTATACCAACCGACTTCTGTAATTTGATTCAAAAATCCCATCATCACTGAATCCATTTGGCCGTAAATAAGACCTAAAACCCCAACTAAGGCTAACGGCCAGGACATAGAAAGATAATTCTTCCAAATCTTTTTAGAAAACTTGATTTTTAAAGGAGATATTTTGAAATGGAAAAAAATCAAAACAAAAATTATAAATATCAATCCACCTATGGCGTAAGCATAACTTAAGTTCTGAGCTGAAGGGAAGCTAAAGATCACCAAGAAACTCAAAAGAGTTATAGCCCCAGCCTGGAAAATTGCAGAAAAAGCTTCGTATTGCATCTGCTGGCGCGCTCGAAAAAAAGCATAAATGATTCCTCCCAGTCCATGAGTAACACTATATATTGCTAAAAGCCAGATCATCTTTCTAATATCTAAACTGGAGGTAATGAAAAAGGAACTTAATATAATTAATCCTAGCACTGCTAAAGTTAAAACTACTTCTAGAGTAAAAAGGGAATGGAAATCTCTTTCTTTCTCTCTTTCTTTGGAAAATTCCCTAGTAGTAATTCTAGGAATCCCCAAGTCAACAAAAAGAATAAAGAAACCAGTAAGAGCAAGGGCAAAACTAAACTTTCCATACTCAGTTGCTCCTAAAACTCTAGCTACATAAATAAGTAAAATTAATTTAAGCAATTTGGTTGTGCACTGAGCGAAAGTTATCCAAAAAGTATTTTTAAAGACCGTCTGTCTGACACTTTTATTATTGAATAGAATATCTTTAAAACGAGCAAAACTAAGAATCCTCATAGGTTTAATTTATCTGAGACTTAATCCATTCATAATTCCTCTTTAATCCTTCTTCCAAAGACACCTGAGGTTCCCAATTCAATACCTTTCTCAGCAATGTATTATCCGAATTTCTTCCTCTTACTCCTTGCGGCTTGTCTAATAAATACTTCTTCTCTAAGTTCTTGCCTTCAAAACCCATAATAATATCTGCCATCTCGTTAATAGTAACTAATCTATCTGATCCAATATTTAAAGGTTCTTTAAAATCAGATTCCATTAATCTAAAACTTCCTTCTAAACAATCGTCGATGTAGCAAAAAGATCTAGTTTGTTCTCCATCTCCCCAGATTTCAATTTCATCTGAAGCTAAAATAACTTTCCTGCAAAGAGCTGCTGGAGCCTTTTCCCTTCCCTTTTCAAAAGTTCCTTCGGGGCCAAATATATTATGATACCTAACGATCCTAACATCTAATCCATAATCATCGCTATATCCTTTATAAACTCTTTCTGAGTATAATTTCTCCCAACCATATTCATTGTCTGGATCTGCAGGATAAGCATCAGATTCTTTTAATGGTTGAAGTTTAGCTTCTTCTTGTTTAAAAGTCGGGTAAACGCAGGCAGATGAAGAATAAAATAATCTTTTTACCCCTTCTCTCATTGCGGCTTCCGCCATATTCACATTAATTGAAACATTATCTCTTAAAACATCTGCTTTCACTTTAGTAATAAATCCTATTCCGCCCATATTAGCTGCAAAATTGTAGATTTTGTCTACCCCGTGGACTGCTTCCATTGCATTCCTATAACTTCTTAAATCCAATAGCTTAAATTCATCAGCTTCAGTAGGCAAAGAAAACTCAGGATATTTAATATCTACTCCCCTTACCCAATAACCTTTGCTTTTCAAGAATCTGACCATGTGATGACCGATAAAACCTCCGGCGCCTGTTACTAATATTTTTTCTTTATTTTCCATAATTATTATTTTTTGGTTTATAATCTAAAATAAAAGCTAAGAACTTGCTGTTAAAATACTTTTTTAATATTTCGGAATTAGGATGAATACAGTGTCCTCCTATCCCCTTTTCTGGAGGATAAAGAACAGGCCTGACTACATTCGGCTTTCCAAGTTTTATATAACCTTCATTATAAGTTTCATTAAAATCTGTAACTGCTTTTTCAAAATTAACGTTAAGCTTATCGCAAATCTTCTTCATTTCTCCATGGAAAGCAATGCAAACTCCATAGTAAGAAGTAGAAAGAAGCTTTCCTATTTCAGTAGTCACTGAAGGTTCGAAAACCTTAACTTTAATCCCTAAATCTTCTAAGTGCTCTTTTGCTAACTCCCCTGCTTTTTTATCATCTGTACCAATATATTTAACAAATGTTTTGATTCCAGAATAAAGATCAGGATGAACTCCTCTTACCGGACTGTGAACTACAAAACAATTTACTGAATCTGAAATTTTCTTTGTTGTGCCTGGAGCTGTAGTTGAATGAATAATAACTAATTTGGGTTTTGTCTTTTCTATTTCTGACTTAACTATATCAACAAAATTATCCTTCCAAGGAATACAAATATTTAAAACATCCACTCCTTGTAAATTATCTTTTCTCTCTAAATCCTTTATCTTTGGTTCCCTATAGAACTTGGCTATAGCTTGCCCTACTTCTCCATAGCCTATTATCCCTACATTATTCATGATTATTTTTATTCCAATTTTTTAATGCATTTTCATACCTTTCAAAAGTTCCGCAGTCCATCCACTCTCCTTCAAATTCAAAACCACCTAATTTACTATCTTTGGCCAGTCTTGGAAATAAATCTTTTTCTACCATGCAAAACTTCGAACCCGGATGATAATTAAAAACTTCTGGAGAAAACATATACAGCCCAGAAGATATATAGCTAGATGGCGGATTTTCAGGTTTCTCTAAAAATTCTCTTACTACTCCTTCTTTACAAACAATAACGCCGTAATCTTGAGGATTAGGAACTTTAACCAAAGCTACTGTTCCCACGAAAGTATTATTACTGTGAAAATCAGACATTTTGCATAAATTTACCTTTTTTAGCTCGTCTCCATTGCTAAAGAAAAATTTGCTATCTGAAATCCAATCTTTCAAAGATAGCAACCCTCCTAAGGTCCCTAAAGGAGTATCTTCTTCTTTAATTAATAAATCTTTGTCTGAATAGTATCTCTTTTTCCACCAGTCAAACTCTTCTTTAAAGCTTTTGTTAATTAAAACAGCAATATCTGAAACACCATGATCCAAGAAAAGATCCACCATATGGTTAATAATTGGTTTTTTTTGAACAGGAAGCAAAGGCTTTGGTATTTCATAAGTTATAGGATAAAGCCTAGTTCCTTTCCCTCCAGCTAAAATGATTGCCTTATGGTTATTCATATAAAATAAAAAACACTAATAGAAATTATATGTTTCTTTTATCCCTTAACCAAAGCTGGTGTTATTAAGTTTCAAGAGAAACTACCAATCTTCAATAGTTCTCCTTGTTTTATCTCTAACTTTGCTATAAACTTTGTAAACTTTTGACTCTACTTCAGGAGAAACTAACTTTAAAATCTCACTCCCCCAAATTCTGTAAGTACCTCCTACTTTATAAGCTTTAATTATTCCCTTTTTTAAAAGCCTCTTAATGGTACTATCACTCACTTTTAAGAAATCTTGAGCTTCAGCTGTAGTGTAAATTTCATCTGGTTTTATATGTGGCATAATTTATAAACAATTATCTATGCTTATACTATATCACCCATCAAAAGGTGTCAAGAGGTGTCAAGTTATATCAAATAAGTTGAAAATAGCCGTGTTTATTCTAGTTTTCCACAGAAGAACAAAAAACTCCCCTATAACATAGGGAAGCGACTAAAAGAATAATCTATCTGCTTAACAATTCGTTTATTTTAGAAAGAGTTGTTTTTCCTACAAACCCAGTTCCGCTGTTGATTCCCCAAGGAGCTAAAATATCTCCTGAATATTTTTCCTGGAAACGGACGACAGCGGCTTTAGTTAAATTTAGAAAGTTACCAGTAATCAAACCTTCAGGATAAACTCCTTGAAATTTAAGAAACTGTTGAAGACACTTAACTCTATTATCATTAATTAACCCATAAAAAAGATTACTGTTAAACCCATCGCAAGAAACTACCTCTTGATCTTCAGAAACTATCTCTTGATCTTTTTCTGAATCTTTCTCTAGTTGGACCAAACGAAGCTTTAAACTGCCCAAAAGCTTCTCTATCCCTGAAATTTTGGTCAAGATTTCCTCTCTATTCATCTCTAATATCGGCTTATCTAGTACTATTTCTTGATCCTCTTCTGGTTCTTCTTGAGACGCCACAGTTTTAGCTTCCCAGGAATAGGATATTTGGGATTCTAAACTCAAAAAGTCAGATTGCTTGCTCTGAACAGAGGGGATAATAATAACTGATCCAACATCCCCATTTACTCTAGAGATTAATATCTCTCCTCTTTGGTTCTCATCTAGCTCAAAAAAACCAAGAGAATACTTTCCTTCTTCATCCTTTAATAGATAAGGAACTTTAAATAAGTTATCTGGGTTGCCGATAAACTGAATTTGTAAATCGCTATTTCCTCCAATGAATTTTATCCAATTCCCCGACCAATTCTTAGTTGATTGATTTACTCCTAGACTGCTTTCTCCTTGCAAGGGAAGAAAATTTATCGAAGGGCTTACATGAACTCTTTTTAAATTTTTATCTAAATAACAATATTCTTCTCCCAAAGAACAGTCATTAGCCGAAACAGCAATCGTCCAATCAGTGAATATTTCAGAAAAATCTTCCTTATATCCCTTTCTCTTTAAAGCATAATTAATGCTTTCTATTCCAACCTTCTCTGATTTTAAAGAATCGACTAGTACCCCTATTCCATACTTCTCAACTAGATAATGAGTAAATAAATTTAAAGCCCCGTAGTCTGAAGCTACATTTCTCCATTCAGTAATAGAATCTGAAGGATTTTTTAAAAAAGCATTAACTCTTTCTTCTAAATAACTTTCTTCGTAAGTCTCGTCGTAACCCATTAGAGTAGGAGCTATTTCAGCTCTTGCTTCATTGAGCCACACCTCTTCTGTTGATCCATTCTTCTCTTGTTTCTGATTGAAAGTGATAAGATGAATAAACTCATGGGCTAAAAAACTTCTGATTAGAGAAGAATTAATATATTCTGCGTTTAGATAAACCATTTCCCTCTCGTTAGAAAAAGGATTCTGTTCCTTTTCGTATTCGTCTACCTCTCTAAAATACCCTCTAGCTTCATCTACCATTGGATGAATTAATACAGTAATATTATAATCTGAATCAATCCCAGGTTTTCTTTCGTATCCGAAAATAGAAGTTAAAGTTGGATAAATCTCATGCTCAAATTCAGATCCTAAATATTCTAAAGATTTTTTTATCTCCTTTCTCTGATCAGAATCCAGATATGACCACCACTTGTTATCAATATAAAAATATGCCCTAGCAGAAGAGACTACTAAGGTAGCAGTCACCTCTTCTCTATCTGTTTTGTCATAAGAAGAATCAACATTAAACACAACTCTATCTCCCGGGTAATCAGCTAGAACAAATAAGGGCAGTAAAAGAAAAATAAACCCAACAAAAAATATTTTTAAAATCTTTCTCATCAAAATATATTTTAACAGATAAGAATATTTTATCAAGAGAAAAACAAGAGACCTCAAAAAAGAGGCCTCTTGCAGTTTTCATCCCTCGCGCCGTTACAAGGAAACGTGAGGGTCGATTACAGAATTACTACCAGGATAGAACGTTACCTTCAACTGGGAATGTCCTGTTTCTAGATACACGGACTTGAGTAGTTGTACTGGTATCATCATCCCATGTAAAGTGCAATGCTGAAGCAATTGATAATCTTAATGAAGTACCAACATTAGCAGCAGTACTTTGTCCAACATCAGTGGTATCCATACGAACCTCGAAGTATTTCGTGGTTCCTGCTGGAATAGAAACTGCTCCTGTCCCCTTACCGTAACTGCGGAATACGAATTGATGCGTGCCAGCTGAATAAGCTGTGCCTGAAGCAATAGTAGTTGAAGCTAATTCTGCCTCTCCTAAATCATAATCTCCGTACTCGTAAATCTCAAGTAATCTAACTGCTGTCGCAGTAGCTACACCTGTTCCTTGGGTCCATTCCATAGTAGTAGTTACGCCAACTAAGTAACCTGTGTATGCGCCTTCGTTCGTTACTTTGAATACAAGTATTTGATCGTTTGCCTTACCAGCACCTGTCTTTGTGGTAGGACTGTAAGAGCTTTCGTCTGCTGTCAAAACAGTTTTGTAGGTATACATTGCGTTACCTGTCAAAACTAAACTGCTTGTAGCTGAAACTCCGCTCTTTGCTCCTTGATAAGTAAAGGCGATGTTAGCATCTAGAGAAGTAGCTCTTAACTGGATACCTCCACCAGATACTGCATTTACTGAATCAACCACAGGAACATAACCTTTTACAGTCAAAGTTTTCTCTGTACCTGCTGGAATTGTCCAAGGGCTGGCAGTTAAGTCAAATATAGCACAACTGCTGGCGTTAATACCAGAAACAAGGCTGCCTACTTGAGATGAACCATCCCATAAAGAAAGGTTGTTAATACTACTCTGTGGTGCAGAAGCGCTCATGTTAGCTTCCATAATAACTTTTGTCATATCTACATTCTCTGCAGCACCTGCTGTTATATCGAATGTGGCAAAAGTATAAGGTCCGCCTCCACCAACTAAGTTAGCAGATGATGGGGTATCAGCTCCTAGAACGAATGACAACGCACCTGCTGTAGCTACAAAGTGAGTTTGTCCTGAAATATCGTTAGTAAAGTTAACAGAACTGTTGGTAGTTTTACCTGTTCCATCAACTTCGTCAATTTTTAAGGAAGCTCCTGCGCCTGTTGTGGTAGTAGTTTTAATGTCAGCGTAAGCATAAAGTTCTATTTGCTCTGCTGCGTCTATATCAATGTAAGGTGATGGGTAGAAAGTGTAAGTTGTGTTGGTAGATAGACTTGATTGAGTATCTCCAATTTTTACACCTCCTCCATCTTTTGTACCACCATAGTACATTGATAAGTTCTGATAGTTACCAAAACCTTTGGAACCATCGTCCTTAACCTTAACTGCTGTAATACTAGATCCCTCACCTGATCCACCAGTAATAATCCAGGCACCTATCATTGCATCTGCTTCTCCTGCTACACCAGTTGGGATAGTACCTGACCAGTTAGCATAAGCATTATTCTTGCTGACACTAAGTGTTCCTGCTCTAACAGTCAATGTGTGACCTGCAGCAGCAACTGAACCCACGCTAGCTAAGGATGTTTTACCTGCAGCAGTAACAGTAAGAACAGCTGCTGTTAAAGTTTCTCCTCCGGTAAACGCGGCCGAACTTGAAGCTTTTACATCACTTTTTATTTCCAATAAATGGAATTCTCCGTCTGCTGGAACAATAAATGTGTTACCGAAACTTACTGTAAGGTCAGCTGTTCCGGCAGCAGCACCAGATCCAGAATCAGCGGTAGATCCTTTTTGAGATCCATCGAAATAAATCTTAACCTGATCCAAACCTTTTGAGTTAATTGATCCGTAGAAATCAAAGGTTCCTTGAGTAATTTTTACGTCTTCACCAATAGCTTTAATGTCAAACTTAGATAAAGATACGTTGGTTGCATCTTTTGCTACGCTTCCAGATAAAGAATCAGAAGCTCTGCTTAAGCTTAATTTACCAGTGTTAATGGTAGTGGCAGCGTATTTCTGAACGAACCAACCTGAAGCATCAGGTTTAATAAATACACTGTACTCTGTGTCATAAGCCTCAATATCTGTCTGCTCCTGAATTGACCATTGGAATGTTCTATTGGTACCTCCGGTAATATCACCTTTTAAATAAAGGTTCTTTGTTATCCCGGCATCAATAATTAATGGATCGTCTCCAAAATCAAAGATCAGTACACCGTCTGTGGGTTGATCTATTGTTTCTAATATCTGAGTTGCACCGTCATACAGTTTTAAGTTCTGCAAATCGCTATCATTTACAGATCCCATGTTAGTAAACTTAATTCTCCTAATCTCAAGCTTCTGGTCAGAAGCTGCTAAAGTAAATGGGAAGAGATCAAAGTTATCCTGTGGATCTACTGTAGTTGACGGAGCTGTGGTAGTAGCAACTGCTAATTTACCTAAATCGGCAGTTGTAGCAGTTGTTAAAAAGTTACTATCTATCGGGAAACTCCCGCCTACTGAAGATGCTTCAGATCCAATATAGTCAGCACTTAAAACACTAAATTTGAATGTTTTACCTGAACCTGTACCGTTTGTTAAATCAAACTTGAAAGTAACTTTCTTTGTTTTTCCACCTTTTACAGTGAATAAACCTGAAGATTTGGTAAAGGTAATCACTCCGCTTGAAAAAGCACCATATTGAGCTAACTGATTTCCATCTTCATCATAAAGATAAGCTTGGGAAATATCTGCGTCAGCTGAAATTCCTGATCTTTTAACTTTCAAACTAGTAACATCAATATCTGAAGCATTACCGTTTGAAAAAGTTAATGTTAATGCTGGAATTAAAGCTTGGCCACCATCGTTAGCAGTAGTATCTGCAACAATAGTAGATGCAGCTGGTGTATCAGCAGACAAAGCTACTGTGAAATCACCCGTTATTACTACATCATCATCGTCGTCATCATCGTCATCTACTATTCCTGAACCTAATAATTCGTTCAGTTTAGCTCTGGTAGTTTGACCAACGTAACCTGTTCCTTGAGTTAATCCCCAAGAAGCTAAAATATCTTCTGAGTATTTTTCCTGGAACTTAACAACACCAGCTTTGGTTAAGGGACCAAAATAGCTTGTTTCATTACCAGGAGAACCTACGCCAGAATCAGCAATTTTAGTAACACTATCAGAGTTTAGAACAATCTGTAGACATTTGACGTCGTCACCTGTCATTCCAACACTTAATGCTCTATCAAAGCTAGTAATACTGCAACCTGACACTGTTGGTGTGGTTGGAGTTACTGCTCCACCTGTTAGAGCACTTTCTACGTTATCAATCGTAGTACTGTCTGCTCCAAATGATTCTAGAAGATCCAATATTGATTGGACTTGGGAATCAGTTAAAGCAGCACTCACGCTAGGAGCCATAGCCCAAGAAGAAATACTTAGAGCTAAGGCTATTGCAAATAATTTTTTTATCATGTTTTATCTTAATCGACTTAATAATTGATCTCATATCGACCTGTTCTTGTGTTTAAACAAAACACAGAAGTCATGAAATCTTTTTTATTTACTTCTAGTCGCTAAAAGCTATTTTTGAATAGTCGACCTATTTTAATAAATAGCTTTCTTCGCGGCTTTAGCTAATAGTCACGAAGAACAACAGCGACCTCTCCGATTTTAAATGAAATTAATAAAAAATAATACTAAAATATCATTTTAGCTCCATCTTGTCCTATTCTTTTGAACCCAAGAGTAAAATCTTTTCTAGAGCCTGACAATAGTCTTTATTCTGATAACTTTCTCTTATCTTTTCTAAGATCTCCTTTTGATCATCAGAAAGACTAGCTTTTTCCAGTTCTTCTATTTCTTTTTCAACAATTTTAGACAAAGCTGTATCTAACCCGTCTACTTCTTGAACTTTTACTCCTAAAGCCTCGATTTTCTTCTTATTATTCTCTATTTTCTTAGCCCTGTCAACAATTTCTTCCACATCAGGCTTCTCCACCCTAACTAAAACCTGGGCTGCCTCTGTAATATCTAGCTGATATTCCTTTAAAATAGTACTTACTTTTTCTGTTTCCTTTTTCTCAACAACCTTAAATAAATCTTCTAGCTTATCATTAGCATATTCTAGCTGAGCGCTAGGCCTTTTTTCTTCTGGAAGAAAGGAAATTTTAGTCTTTTCTATGACCTTTTTAAAAGGATAGAGAGAATCGCCCGGTATAGCAGTTTGGGCAAAGACAAAAACACTTCCAAAAAGACAAAGTGTTAAAGTACCAGCTAAAGCTGGTTTTAAAAAGAAGCTAAAAGACATTTTAGGAGCGTCTCTTAATATCTCCTTTTTTGTTAAAGAAACCCATTCTGCATTGGGTTTTACGCTCTTGAGTTCCTGAATCTTTTGTATCAAATCGTTCTCTCCCCTCATTAACTTTATGACGCAAAAAAGAGCTATTTATTACACTAGTCAATATTCCTCTTCAGCTCCTTTAAAGCCCTGTGAAGCATCACCCTAGTGTTATTCTCTGATTTATTTAAAAGCTTAGCTACTTCTTTTACTGGCAAATCATCCAAATAATGCCAAATAATAGCATTCTGATAATCATCTTTTAGCTTATTCAAAGCAAAACGAACATTAGCTAAATCTGAATCTAATTTAGCTTTTGCATGTATATCCTCATCATCAGGAATTACAAAATCATCAGTTGAAACTATCCTTGTCCTACCCTCTTTTCTATAATGATCAGCTATTAAATTCCTAGCTATTTGATATAAAAAAGCCTGAGAATTATCAATTTCCTCATAATTTTCTTCAGGATCAATGGACTTTTTGTAGTAATTCCAGTACTTTAAAAATGTTTCCGAAGATAAATCTTCAGCTATTTCCACAGATCCCACCTTAAAGTAAACGAATCTATATATCTTTTCTATATATTTATCGTAAACCTTGCTAAATTCTTTTTTTATATTTGGCATATAAACAAACTTTCAATAAAAGTAGGACATGGTAATGAATATCTATGTCCTATTATACAATATTTTGTCCTACCATTATAAATGTCCTATCTAGAGTTTACCTTTTTCCGTTAGTTGGTAAAAAGTATAATTTTTCTCCCCCCTTCTTTCAACCAATCCCATACTTATTAAATAATTGAAATCTCTTCTCAAAGTCCTTTTACTTACATTGGGAAATATATCTTTAAAATCCTGAACTTGAGCTTTGCCTTTCTCTTTTAAAATCTCCAAAATTTTGTTCTTTCTTTCCAGAAAAGGAGTTTTTGAAGAATCGTCATCCTCGGTCTCTTCCTTTTCTTTTGTTTCTTCTTTGGTCACTAAAGGAAGATTCTTTTCTGCTTTTTGAACAGACCTTTCTTCTTTATCAAGATTATATCCTTCTTCCTCTTTTCTAATATTGTTTAATTTTAATTGCCTTTGATTTTCAACGTAAATTTTTCTAATCTCCTTTTCCATTTTAATATATTCTTCTCTAACATCCAATAGCTTTGGAAGAGAAACCCAGTTTAGAGTTTTTACAACCTCAAAAAAACAATTCAAAACCTCCAAATCTCTTTGAGTTTCTAAAATAAGCTCTTCGGAAAAACCAGATTCTTTATCTAATAAAAAAACTGAGTTCCTTAAAACATTTATTCCTAATTCCCTAATCTTAAATCTAAAGGGATCCTTTTTAGGAAAAAGCAAACTCAATTTATATAGTTTAGAAGTTAGTTGAATTACAGCTTCCTTATCCATAAAGATTATTTCTAATCATTGCTCGGAATAGGATAAATATTAACTGTATTTTCTGCAAAAGTCAAATTTTTAAAAATAGGATTTGAATCAGGAGAAACATATATAGCTATTTATTTCAACAAGATTAACAATCTTTCAACTCTCAATAAACACCTTTTTCCCCTGAATATAAACTCTTTTTACCAACTTATAAAACTCACCAAAGCAATACTCTTTATCTTCTCTGTTGCAGGCAACTGACAAAACATAAGTGTTTTTGCTAGAAGATAATAGCAAATCCAACCAGTAACCGTTTTCTAGAGTCTCGTATTCATGTCTCAAAACCTTATAGCCATTAAAATCTTCAAAACTTAACACTTCATCTGAGACCAATTCAATACCTTTCATGGAACTTTGGATTTCAGCTTTGAGTTCATTTAAATCATTCTTCTTAATTTGACCAATAATGAAAAAACACCCCTGTTTTTCATCGATCATTGTTTCAAAAGCACCCTTATTTTTATTCAACAAACTAAATAATTCAGCATCCACTAAGTGAAGTGGCCCTATAATATATTCTTTTTCTTTGAGAATGTGCAAACCTTTCAATAGAATAAATTCAAAATCTCCTTCTTTGCTTTTAACTAACTTTTCTTCGTTGGAGATATATTCAACTAAGAAATTAGATATTTCCTTCAATTCTTCATCTATATCTCTACTTTTTGTCCTCCCGCTATATTCTTTCCACACAAGAAAACCTTCTAATAAAAGGAGCGCGATGATAACAAGCAAAATAGTTTTTCTCCTCATATTTTATTTAAGTAATATTCTCTGTTCTTAAAAAATATTTCAGCTTGAGAAAGAAACTTCTTTTCTGCCTCCCTTTGAGAACAATTAGATATTTCTTTAAAAAGCGAAGCTACTCTCCCAAAGTAAAGGCATCTTAAAGCTTCTACTGATTTTGAATTTTCCTTTTCGTCAAAACAATAAAGAAAATCGTAAACAATTTCCGACCACATTTTGGCAGATATTTCAATCTTCCCTTTTTCCATTTTATTTATTTCTTCAAATGTTTTAGCTAATAGACATTTTTTAAAAAATCTCTTATTCAAATCAAATTCCTGCCTAAATAATCTTTCAAAATGTTTCCCGTCAGGAGAACAATTGCCCAAAGAAGCAGCCCTTTTACCATTTAAAACAGGTGTTTCCTTGATACCCTTTATTTTCCTTATCTTTTTATGATTCTCTTTTAAAGTAAAGAATAGAGTTTCTACTACCTGAATAAACATCGGTCCCAAATTAGGAACACTGCTTTTATGCATTTTCTTTCCTAGGTTAACCTGGCACATTTTAAAACCAGACAAAATAGCATTTAAGCTCATGAAAATATCTATACCAAACTGATAAGTTGTTTCCTTCCACTCTTTTCTAAGCCAGACATTTACCAATTTATCTGAAAAAGCAAACTCTCCTCCAATTGGCTGACGGATATTTACCCCCAGCAGCCCATAAACTAAAGGGTATACTAAGTTATTGGTAATCGTAGCATCGTCTTTCTTCCTAGTGTAAAAAGGAGAGACATAATCATATTTAGAAAAAACAGGCTCAGCTAATTTCAAAATCCATTCAGGTTTAATATTTCGAAGATCAGCATCTACTACTACCCCAGTTTTAGCTTTTAAATCTTTGAACAAAGAAAAAAGGCATTTAAAATTATGCCCTTTTCCTTTTATCCCTTTTGGAGTAGTGGTATAGAAAATTTGAGGAATATCTGACCTAGCTCCCAAAAAAGCTTCTCTTGTCCTGTCCGTAGAATTATTGTCTACGTTAACAATGACACTTTTCTTTTTAGGAAAGTACTTTTTCAATCCTCTAGCTGCTTGCTTAGCAACGAAACCTATTGTTTTTTCTTCGTTAAAGGAAGGAATACCAACTACTAAATCAGCTTTTCTAATATTCCTAGGATTAAATATTTCCATATTACTGCATTTTCATCATCTTTTGAGCAACAATCATTTGCATTTTTCTAACAGCTTCGTTAACACAATCTCTTAATAGCTCTTCTTGTTGAGGCAAGTCTAAGTCCGGATTTAATCTTATCTCCTCTACTTCCATCTTCCCGTTAATAGTTACTTTTACTCCTTGTTTTGAAGATTCAGCTCTCTCATTTTCCAAAGCTTTTTTAACCTCTCTAAGCTGTTGCAATTTCTTTAAGTTATCAAACATAGTAGTTATTCAGAGGTTTTCCACAGTTATTTAAACGGAAAAACATTGTTTTCCACAATATTTCCAGCGTTCAACCTCTACTTAATTAAAACTTCCTCCTATTTTTTAATTTTCTTTGAAAAAGAATAAAGGGAAGGAGTCTTTAAAATTATCTTATAAACATTCTCAATAAAGTCTCCTCCCGCATATCCAATAACAAATCCCAAAGCTGGAGAAAAAGCACCCAACATTTCAAACCCCAATTCGTGAACTGAAACAGAAACTAACAAACCAACTACTCCAGAAACAATAATCATAGCTAAAAAATAAGACAAGTCAAACTTAACATTCTTGTAAGAATACTGGTGCTTTATAAAACCAACTAATCCCCTTATTGCTCCCCCACCAAAGCCTGCAATTAAAATAGATAAATACATATTGATATATTATATCAAAAAAATACTCTTGCTAAAATAAGTATGGTGTTAAAAAATTCACTATTTAAAGTCTCTTTCAAAAGCATTAGAGCTAGCAATAATACTTATTCACCTTTCTTGCTAGCACACCAACATTCTCCTGTTTCACCACAAACTACTTCCAATCCAGAGCAACAACTTTCATCAGAATTTACCTTTTCACCTTCCAAAAGACACTTTTCGCAAATATAGCTACAGGTCAATCTAGTTCCCAAATCCGTAGGGCATTCTTCTCTTTTTCCTTCAACAGCCTCACATTCTTCAGGAGAAAAACCTTGATCTTTTAATTCAAAAGGATAAGAATTCAACATCCTTTTACATTCTTCCATTTTTTCCTCACGAGAAGCATTCGCCCATAAATCTACAAGATCATTGCATTTGCCCTGCAAAAAGATCTTATTCTCCTTTTCTGGGATTTTCATTTCAGAAAGCCCACCTTCCATTTCCATTCCCAAATACTGCCACCATATAAAAATACATACCATTATAGCTAAAATAGACAGAACACTTATAGCTATTGGTGTAGAGATACCCTTATTCAAATATTGCCACATATTATCCAAATTACTTATTATTAAACTATTTTAACAAAAAATAACAAAAAGGGGTATATTACTCAACCCCTTTATTCTGAATATTTTCAAAAAAGCTTCTAGCCAAACTTTCTGCTTCCCAGGAAACAAAAAAACAACGAGCCCAGCCCTGACCAATATTTTCCCACCTTTCATCCAAAAGACCTCTTTTATAAAGACTATCCAGGGCTTTAGACACTTCTCTATTTTTTAATTCGTCAGATAAACTACTCTTTAACTTCTTGAACCATACAAATTCTTTCTTTACCTGATTATATTCATAAATTTTAGCCAGAATTTTAACTTCAGAAGAAAAATCATTTTCTTCATTAGCTCCAACCTCTTTTCCTTTATTCAATTTTCAACCTCCTTCAATTCTTCTAGCATAAAAAAATATATTATTCAAATAAAAAAACCGTCTTCGCAAAAAGACGGTTTCTTAAAAAAAGCTATAGGTCCAACTTATTCACCTCTTCCCAGTTTAGTTCATTCAATACCTTGATCTTATCATCCCCTATTATGTACAAATAGTCATCTATGTATATAGCTCTCTTTGCCATAATACCACTTACTGCTCTAATTAACTCTAAATCGTCTCTTTCAAAAGAGAAAACATAGCCTCCTTTTCCACCCGGCAAGAAAAATATCTCATGCTTTTCGTCAAGCAAGAAAGCGTGATGGGTGTTTAAAATATCTGACCAATACTCATCTAAATTATACTTTGATACTTCTTTTGGGTTTTTAGGAGATTCAACATCAAACAAAGACAATTTAACTCTAGAACCCTCCTTTCCAATTCCTAAAATCCTATTTTCATTCACGGGATGCAAGTATGAAGAATAACCAGGTATTTTTAATTCTCCTTCAACGGAAGGATTAGACGAGTTAGATAAATCTAAAACATAGAAAGGATCTATTTGCCTAAAAGTTACCAAATAACCCTTGTCTCCAATAAATCTAGCTGAATAAATTCTTTCTCCTTCTCCCAAGTCCAAAACAGAGCCTACTTTTACTAGTTTGTCATTTAAAACATAGACATCGTTAGCTGATTCTCTTTCAGCTCCAACTGGAATTCCGCCAAAAAAGCTTTCCCCTACAGTAACTGCAATTCTTAAATGGTTTTCATATTCATCCAAAGAAAACTGATTAAGAGGTTTGCCAGGAACATTACCGGAAGCTAAAATCTCAAAATCATCCAGCCCTATTTTGATAATCCCTGTTCTTTCTAATTTCCTTTTATTATCTCTATAATAATCTGTAAGTCTGTTAGTAAGTTCGTTTTCTATTCTTAGTCTTTCATCTGTATTTAAAGAGCTAATATATTCATTCAAAATTACCCCCAACTCAGTCATCTTTGCTGTATCGCTAATATCATAACCTGCTAATTCCTCTATATCTTTTATAACTTTGTAATTAATCAGGTCTCTACATTTCTCACTAAAGAAACCTGCAAAGAATTCAATAAAGTCTCCTGGGTAATAATAGGTTGTGTAAAGAGCATTATTTGACATATAAATAACAGACAAAGCAGAAGATCCGACAAAGGAAATCTTATTATCTATTTTTCCAGATTGAGGATCTAAAATAATTGCATTATAGGTAACATCCACAGGAACAGGAGTTGTAGGGTGATAAATATCAGTGCATCTAATATCTAAAACCTCACCGTCTATTGAAAAAGGTCTAATAGGACAAGGATTATATCTATTAATATTTGTTTTAGATACCAGATAAACTTTGTCTTCCATTAACCTAGCAGCTATTATATAGGTTTGATCTTTCAATTCCATTGTCCATTTCTCGCTAGGAGATTTAGGATTTGAAACATCATAGCCTGAAACCCCATCTCTAGAAAGAACTAATAAACTATCCCCTGCTAACAGCATTTCTCCTGTTTCTTCAATTTCCGAATCAAGAGCTAAATCCTTAACAGGAAAAGCCTTAATTGCCTTTATTCCTTCATATCCGTTAGGATAAATAGGAAGCTCGCTTCCAAAACTCCACCTCCTGTAATAATTAGTTGGGGAAAAATATATTTCCTTTCCGTCGGTTTTAACAATATCTGGCTCGTCTATTCCTGTCACCTGAACATTGGTTTCGGAAAATCTTTCTGGCTCAGCGCCTCCCATTCCTTTAGGTGCAATTGAGTCAGAAAAACCTTCCTCAAGTGCAATTTCTCTTGCCATCTGCAAACCTCCTCCCCAGCTAGCTAAAGAAGAGTCAACTTGGTCTAAGTAGGATTTAAAATCTTCTTCAGATGAAAATAGTTTCAACTCTTCTGTTTCTTCAAGAGGAGCAGTCTTATTAAAAAAAGGAATTTTAATTCTTTGAAGAACAGAAAGGGGTTCGTATTTCAAAACTGAAAGCACAAAGCTTATAAAAATAAGGATGATTATTAATAACAATACTGTTGCTAATTTAGCATCTACTTCTTTTCTCATGTTTTTTGATCTTTAATAAAATTATTAATGCTTCTGTCATATGTTTTTTCAGCTTCTTTGGAAAATAGACAAGCTGGCAACTCACCTCTTTCCCAATGATAGCTAATGCACTCACAACAAATTCCCTTCCTCGGACAACCAACCCAAGTACAAGGACATTTCTCTCTATTTTGTTCTTGCCTACACTCCATATGACTATATTATTTATACCATAAATAACAAACGGTTTTCCAGAGATGCAGGTCTTGACAGTTTCTTTGAAGGAACTATAATATTTCAAATGCTAATTTAAAAAGGTCGAAACCTTTATAAAAGAAAAGAAGGTTTACATATATGAATTACAAGGATATCATTTCTTCTTTAGATGATGATGATGAAGAATTTGACAACAGTTTCTCAGAAGACGAAGAGGATACTGAAACAGAAAATTTATCAGAAGAAAAATACGAAGACGAAGATCCAGATTATGAAGAAGACGACTTAGACGAATTCAGCGAATAAAAAAATTTGATTAACAAAAACCCCGTTTATAAGATGGGGTTTTTTGTATAAAAGGAACACTATTATCCAAGTAGTATTCTAGCTTCTTTAACTAAGGCTTTTAATTTATTGCTAGAAATATGAGCCTTTCTGGAAAACCTCTTAACATCTAAATTCAGGATATCTTTTGCCAGCATCTTTTTTCTTTGAACCAAAATGCTAGCTGTATTACTTTTCAGAGAAGGAAGAATGGTAATAGGATAAAGCTTTTGGCTCTCTATTAAATATTCCAAGCCTTCTTTTTTGGGATATCCCCATCCTAGCAACTTCATGCCCACACATTTAGAATACCTAATAACGTTACTGGTAAATTTAGTATTGGTTACTAATATATTTTCAACTTTTTTTACAGAATTCTTTTTGCTAATATCTAAGAACCTAGCATAATTAGATAAAGCCTCATCTAGGTGGACTTTCCCTCCGGCGCTATTTCTATATTTACATTCTCCAAAAAATAGCACGTCTTCCTTCTCTGCTGTAAAATCTATCTCGTAAGAAAGGCCGCAAAAACCAGAAACATTCTGGTTTGTTTTTACCTTAAAACCTCCTTCTGAAAATATTTCGGCAATGTATTTTTCAAACTGAAATCCAGTAGGGCCTAGTTTTCTCATTGCTTCTTTCAAAGAAAACCTCAATCCCGATCTTAGTTCTTTTTTAATCAACTCATCTCTTACTTTCTTAAAAATCTCAGAGGTTTTAATTCCAGGATAAGAGCTCCTTTCAATACTTTCTGTAATTTCTTTAGCTATAGAATTCGAAGCCCCAGCTTTCTTTGCTGACCTGTATACCTTTTTCCTAGAAAAAGATTCCTTTTCCCCTTTAGCATTAATTACATATCTAGAGTTCATATTGCAATGTTGAAGATCTTATTCCTCTGTTTAAACCCCTTAACTAATTTAACTTTATCTTCAGAAACCGAAAAATAATCAGCTAAAAGGCTAATAGTTTCTCTATTAGCATTTCCACCAATTGGCTTTGCTTTAACTTTAACTTCTAAGCTATCCTTTGAAGTTTTAATTAATTCACCTTTTTTAGAGCAAGGAAAAACTTTGACCTTAAATAACATTTCTAATTTGAATAATGATAATAAATATTTGTACCATTCCATCCAAAATCACCTCTAAAAACTCCTTTTCCTCCCCCTGGAGTCGGTTCTGTAATGCTAAGATTAACCGGTTCGCTAGTATTTTCTAAATTAGCATAGATTGCACAATTAGAGCCATTATCGTCTACTAAGTAAAAATACATGGAATCAGAATCTGTTCCTGTTTTTGGATCCTTGGGAACTTGAGAAAGGAATCTGCTAAATTGAGGATTATTAGCCACTAATTCATCCGCTATTACTTTTAAGTCATACTCTCCCTCTCCTCCATCTGGCAAATAACAAGATCCTGTCAAGAATCGGCCAATTTGAGAAACCTCGGACTTCCTTTTACTATCCCTGGCTTTTGCTCTAGTTTCAGGAAAATAGACAATGATAAATGAAATTAAAATACCAATAATAGTAATTGTTACAATCAATTCAACCAGAGTAAATCCTCTGCTTTTCATAATAGCTTAAACTTATTTATTACCAGCCCGAAATCATAATTTAAATACTCTGCGGCTTTTCTACAATAAACCATTCTCTCTGTAAATATCTCGAAGTATTCCATAATAGGAACAAATTTTGTATCAATTTCTAAGACCAAGCATATTTTTTTCTTTTTCTTGTCAATTTCTAAAAAGCTCTTCCTAGTTGCGTAATTAACCCTGTCATGAATATCAGTCCTTATTTCTTTCATATCTTTTGTTATCACTCTTGAACGACGAACATCCGATTTATCAGCCAAGACAGTAACGGCAGATATTGGATTAATAAAAGCCATGTCTCCTTTGTCATGATTAGCTATGGCATGCATTATAGTGACTACGTCTTTTGGAGAATGCTTTTCCCCAAAAACCTGATGAAAGAGCAAGGCGCCAAAATAATTATGATTTCTCCTGCTTAGAAAATTACCCATATCATGACAAAAGCTAGCTATAGCTGACAATTCCTGTTCTTTTCTGCTAAAGCCTATCTCTTTGGCTATTTTTACAGCTCTCTTTGACACTAAATCAGCATGGCCAAAACCATGATCTGTATAAGAAAGAGCAGCTAAAGCTACTTCCGACTGATTAATGAACTCAATAACATGAGGGTCATTTTTAACTTCCTTTAAAGTTATCATATTAAAAAATTAGCTTATTTCTTTATTCTATAACTTTTTTATAGAATAAAAAAGTGAGTCCCAAAAAGACCTCAATTACTATTAATTATCTTTTGCAATCCAGATCTTTTGGAGGATTATCGAAAAATTCTATTCCTTCTTCGCTAGCAACAAAGTACCCTCCTTCTTCCAGGCAGGCATAAATACAATATTTACTAAGATCATCACTATTTCCAAAACCAGCGAAACCACTTCCCCTTATATCATTACAGCCCTCAATACTGCCCCCTCCTGGATCTTTAGGAAAATCCCCTATATAACTATCCATAAATTCATTGCTCACTCTTCCTTTTTTAACTTCAATCTCGGGATATTTTCCGTTTTCTTTGTAATGTTTTTCAAAGGAAATGCTTATTCTAGAAATATTTACTTTCCTCCTCAAATCTCTAACTTCCGGATGGCTATTCTTAATCAAAACCAAAGCGAAAATACCTGCAAACAAAGCTAATATAATAATTCCAATAAGCGAAACAGTAATAATCTTATTCCTTTTTGATATATAATTAGAAACTTCAAACTCTCCTTTTATCTTTTTTAAATATTCATAAATTAAGTACTGATATATGAAAACTAAAGGAACGATAATTGAACTGAAAAGTAGAGTGAATATCTCCCCCAAGCCAAATAACAAAAACCTGAAAATAATAAATAGCAAAAAAGCAAAAGCTAGTATAAAAATCACTCTTTCGGCCACAGAAAACCAGCTTCCTTTAACATATTCTCTGCTTTTTAATAAAGCGCTAAACCCTCTTAAATCTTCGCTAATGAGAATAATTGGAGCAAAGACAAACCAAACAAGAAATACAATTCCGGGAACAAACAAAAGGGAAAACCCACCTAAAATAACAAAGAAAAATAATAAAGATACCCACCAATAAGAAACAATTTTTGAAAAAGCGAAACCGTAAGCTTCTCTGATATTTTTATCTTTTCCCTTGATCAGATAAATTAAAGAAACATAGTTTAAAGAAGAAGCCAGAATAACAATCAAGGCAATAATAAATCCCAAGGGTCCTTTAAATCTAAGAAAGGAAACAAGTCCGACAATGAAAATCAAAAAAGATATTTCAAGAAAAACCTTTGCTCCTTTTTTATAAATAGAAAAGCTTTCAGACAAAAGAGTAAAAGATCCAGGCAGTTTTTCTATCTGTTTCTTTTTACTAGACATAATGTAATTCTAACAAAAAATCGCCTCATTTACGAGACAGATAATTAGTTTTTAAAGGAAGCGACCTCAAAAGAATCAAATTCTCCTGAATAATTCTCCCACTTATAATCAACTTTTTCTACCTCAGCTAAAAAAGGGCCCTTCTTTGACCACTTTAAAAGCTTCTTTAGCTTTTTTTCTTCCCCCTCAGCTAATATTTCTACCCTACTATCTGGCAAATTTCTTACCCATCCAGTTAAGTTAAGCTTTAGAGCTTCTTCTCTGGTATTCACTCTGAAAAATACTCCTTGCACTCTGCCTGAAACAAAAATATGAATTCTAGAATTGCTCATGGATGTTAAAATCCTACGGAATTCCTAATTTCAGAAATAGAAAGAGCAGATAATCTTCCGTAAGAATCAATGCCATTGGCAATTCCTAAAATATATCCTTCAATATCAAACAAAATACCTCCAATTGCTGTTTCGTCTTCAATAATGTTTGTATAAATAATATTTTTATCTTTCCCTCTAACTATTCCTAGATTAACCATTTTAACAACTTTATCTTCTTGAAACAAAGGTTTAACTAGAAAAACTCTTTCTCCTAAATTAACTTTCTCAATATCTAAAACAGGGTTCGTGGTTAAGCGATCTTTTTCTATTTTCATTGAAACTATACTATCTTTTTCCTCAACCAATTCTGCTTCTACTTCTTCACCGTCAACATAAACTGTAATTCCTAAAATTTGCAAAGGATCAGGAAAAGAATTGCAAAGAGAGACTAATAAACCGTCGTGAGTAATGATCCAACCGCTTTCTTTTAAGAAAGATTGCTTGGTTCTTATTTGAATCCCTGCTACACTATCTTTTACTTTATCTATTGCTTCTTCTAGAGCCTCGTTTTCTCGAATATATATCTCATTAACCTCTGTTACTTCTACTGGAGGATTGTCTATTCTATATTTAAAAAAAAGAGGCCTTTCTATAAAATAGGGCCACAAAATTTGGTCAGCAAAAATACCGCCAATTAAACCAACGATAAAAAACATTATAATTTTAAAAACACTCTTTGCCATTATTTAACTAAAGCTTTACTTCTTGGCTTCTTGCCAAAAACCTTAAAGGATATTTTCCTATCCTTAACATCGATTGTTACCCTGTCTCTTTCTTTTATATCCTCTGAAACTATTTTCAAAGCCAAAGGATCTAAAACTTTTTGCTGAATAACCCTTTTTAAAGGTCTAGCTCCTAAATTAGGATCGAAACCCAGCTTAGCTAACAAGTTTTTAGCTTCCTTTGAAAAATTAATTTTAATTCCCTTTTTCAATAATCTCTTCTTGACTTTTTCCAGCTCAAGATCAATTATTTGTCTAATTTCTTTTTCTCCTAAATAGTTAAATATAATAATTTCATCAATTCTATTTAAAAACTCTGGCCTAAACTTCTGCTTCAATGAATCCATTATCTTTTCTCTTAGCTTTTCTCTGTTTTGGCTGGATTTTTTACTGGTAAATCCTAAATCGCTCATCTCTCTAATACTTTCTGATCCAACATTAGAAGTCATAATAAAAATGGCATTCTTAAAGGAAGCTGTTCTCCCTTTAGCGTCAGTTAATCTTCCATCTTCTAAAATCTGCAAGAGAATATTAAAAATTTCAGGATGAGCTTTTTCTATCTCATCAAGCAAGATAACAGAATAAGGCCTTCTTCTTATCTTTTCCGTTAATTGTCCTCCTTCATCATATCCTACATACCCTGGAGGAGAACCTATTATCTTTGAAGTAGTATGCTTTTCCATGTATTCTGACATGTCCAATCTAACTAAAGCCGCTTCATCATTAAACAAAAACTCAGCTAGAGCTCTTGCAGTTTCTGTTTTTCCCACACCGGTAGCCCCAAGAAACATAAAGGATCCTAGCGGTCTGTCCTCTTCTGCAATTCCCGCCCTAGAACGACGTATCGCTGAAGAAACAGCCTTAATCGCCTCATCTTGACCAATAACTCTCCTTTTCAAAATACTTTCCATTTTAACTAGCTTCTGAGCCTCTGTTTCTATTAATCTGTTAACTGGAATACCTGTCCAGCGAGAAACAACAGAAGCTATATCTTCTTCTGTGACTTCCTGCTTTAAAAGTCTTTTCTTTTTTTGAATCTTAATTAGTTTTTTTTCAGAAAGACCTAACTCTTTTTCCAGTTCGGGAAGCTTCCCGTATTTTATCTCAGCTCTCTTTTGTAAATCTAGCGACTGGTCCATTTCTAATTGACTAGAAAGAAGGTCCATTTCCTTTTTTAAGCTCTTTATCTTTGAAATAAGCTCTTTTTCCACCTTCCATTTTGATTCAATATCTTTAATCTTATCTTTCAAATCAGCTATGTTTCTAGCAACAGCTTTTAACCTTTTTTTTGATTTTTGATCTTTTTCCCCTTTCAAAGCTTCTCTCTCTATTTCTAATTTATGAATTTCTTGCTTCTGTTTCTCCAATTCAATAGGCTCTGACTCAATTTCTAACCTTAGACCAGAAGCAGCTTCATCCATTAGGTCAACCGCCTTATCCGGTAAAAATCTATCTGTAATATATCTTCTGGATAATTCAGCTGCAGCAACAATTGCTGAATCTTTTATCTTCACGCCGTGGTGAACTTCATATTTTTCCTTTATTCCTCTTAAAATAGCTATAGTGTCGTCAACAGAGGGTTCTTTTACGTAAATTGGCTGGAATCTTCTTTCTAGAGCTGAATCTTTCTCAATATACTTTTGATATTCTTTTAAAGTAGTAGCTCCAATTGCTTTCAACTCTCCTCTAGCTAAAGCAGGCTTTAATAAATTAGAAGCGTCTATTGCTCCTTCTGCCCCTCCAGCTCCAACCAAAGTGTGAAGCTCATCAATAAACAATATGTATTTCCCTTTAGCTGCTTCTAGCTCTTTTAGAAAAGCTTTAATCCTATTTTCAAATTCTCCCCTGTATTTTGTTCCAGCTACCAAAGAACCTAAATCTAAAGCTATTATTTGTTTTGTTTTCAAACTTTCTGGGACAGATCCTTTAATAATCCTTTGAGCTAAACCCTCGACTATAGCAGTTTTCCCTACCCCAGCTTCACCTATTAAAACTGGGTTATTTTTTGTTCTTCTAGATAAAACCTCCATTAATCTCCTGATTTCAGGCTCTCTTCCAATAACAGGATCTAACTTCCTTTTTTTAGCTAATTCAGTTAAATCTCTGGCATATTTTTCAATTACCTGATATTTTGACTCCGGCTCTGGGTCTGTAATTCTTTGTCCTCCTCTAATTTCAGATAAAACTTTTAAAATTGAGTTATGGTCTAATTTATTAAAACCTGTCTCCCCAACTAATGTTAAACTACTTAAAACTTCCTTAGACTTAGTTTCAACCTCAGCTAAAGATAAAAATAAGTGTTCCACTGAAACAAAATCATCTCCCATCTTATTAGCCTCGTCTTTAGCTTTTTCCAAAACTTTAGCTAAATCTTGGGTCAAATAAAACTGGCCGAAAGCTTGAGGGTTAATAATTGTTGGAATATGATTTATAGCCTTTTCTGCTTTTTTCTTCAATTCTTCCACATTAACTCCAAGTTTCCTTAGCAAAACCGAAATTATTCCTTCTTCTTGAGAAGACAAAGCTAACAGCAAATGAAGAGCGTCCACTTGCTGCTGACCTTTTTTTTGAGCAATAGATCTAGCAGTCAATATTGCTTCTTGAGTTTTGTGAGTAAAATCAGAACCGTTCATAAAATTAGTCTTTTTTTAACAAATGAGAAAAATAAAGTCAAACTATTCGAATCTGTCAAGAGTAGCTTCTAAAATTATTTCCTCTCCCTCCCTTAAAATCTTAATTTTAACATTATCTCCAGGAGAATATTCCCATATAGTTTCAGCCAAAGGATTGTCTGAATCAATCTTTATTCCGTCAAATTCTAAAATTATATCATCTTTTTTAAGGCCTGCTTTTTCAGCTGCAGAATCTGGAAAGATAGCAACTTCTGTTTCTTCTCCATAATCATTTCTTCCTATCCAAGCACCATAGTCAACAGGCAGATCATGCTCTTCTTTAAGTTCCGGAGTTATTGTCGTGTAATAAATGCCCAAGAAAGGATAAACTATTTCTCCTATTCTATTAAACTGATCTATATCTCTCTTAGCTCTATTTATTGGAATAGCAAAACCTATATTTTGAGCGCCTTGAACAATAGCTGTATTGATTCCAATAACTTCACCTCGAATATTCAATAATGGTCCTCCGGAATTACCTTTATTAATAGCTGCATCTGTCTGGATCACGTTCCTTATTACCTCTGCAATTCCTTGCCCTTCGGCAGTAACCGTTCTTTCTAACCCCGAAATAACTCCTACAGATACTGTGTTTTGAAACTTCCCCAAAGAGTTCCCAATAGCAATTACTGTTTGTCCAGTCTTTAAGTCAGAGGATTCCCCCAGCTCAAGAAAAGGAAAAGATTCCTTTTCGCTCTCAATCTCAATTAAAGCTATATCCTGCCCTTCAATAGGATCTTTGGCCAGCACTTTAGCAGGAAATTTCCTACCGTCATTCAAGAAAACTGTGTATTCTGCCTCATCATCCAAAACTACGTGTTTGTTAGTTAAAAGCATTCCATCCTTTGAAATAATAAATCCTGTTCCTCCCCCAACCTCCTGCTTTTCTGTTCCTTTCTGTCTATACTGAGGAATTAGAAAATCATCCTCAAAAAACCCGCCAAAGGGATCATAATAATATTTTTCTAAAATAGGAACATCTTTGCTAATAATTATACTCACTACTGCTGGAGAAGCTTTTTCTACGGCTGAAACAACAGCTTCTTCTTGAGTAACAATATCCCCTATTGAATCATCTGAAAATTGACTAGAAAGCAAATTTTCTACTTTCTTGTAATAAATAGCACCAGATAAAGTTCCAGCAATAAAGCCAAAAGAAGAAGAAAGCAAAGATACTAAAACCAAAACTATTAAAAACTTTTTTGCTTTAATCATAGAAAATTTACTTTAAAATTATTATTGGAATATGTATTTTACCAAAGTAAAAAAACCCTGTAAAGCTATCCCTGAAATAAGGTTTTGGCTTCCTGCCATATTTCTGGCATATCTTTCTCTTTTTTTAGCCAATACCACCATTCTGCCCCCCAAAAATAGAAATGACCCAAGCCAGTTTCTTTTGCAAACTGAATATTTTCTCGAAACAATTCTAAATTCATTGTTTTTTTCTGCTCCTTCAAAGAAATATTGTTAATTAAAGCAGGACCCCAAGGTTCAGCTTGCAGCTCACCGCAAATAACTTCATCTCCGAATAATAATCTAACAATTTGTGCTTTTCTCCAATAAAAAACAGGAGGAAAAGGATATTTTACATAAGAATCAAATTCATGAAACCAGACCTTCCTATAAAGACTAATGCTTACCATATCTCCCAGTTTTGCTGTTTTAAACCAAAATCTATTAGATCCAGAATCGCTAATAATTATTGTTCTTTCTTTATTATCTAAAGATTTAACTAAGCTAATTTCCTTTTTGAGAAAATCTTCTTTTATTTCCGGGCACTCGCCAAAATTAAAAAATGGTTCGTTCTCTACTTGCCAAGCCCAAATAATATCGTAATCTCTATATCTTAAAACAAGTTTCTTAATAAAATCTAATAATTTTTCTTCCTGCTCATCTATCTCCAAATCATTAGCCCACTGTGGTATATGACATTCCGGCCAACGAGGGACCTTTCTTCCCAAAGAAAAAACAACTCTAACATTTCTCTTTTCAGCTTCTTTAACTTGAAAATCTAAATCATCAAAATAGTAATTATTATCTGAAGGCTCTAATAAATCCCAGTAAGCTATAATTTTTAAAGCAGGAACTTCAAGATCGTCTAGAATAGCTAGATAATTATCTTTCCAAGAAACACCAAGTAGTTCTGCTTGTTTTTGAGAGAAACTAATGCCCCAAGTTATCTCTTCTTTTTGCGGAGCTTTTCCTACAAAAAGCCAGATAAAAAACAGCAGAACTATTATTCCAACTACAGAAAAAAATAACTTTAAACGCTTTTTCATTTTAAAATAAGGCAAATAAAGACAAGCCAATAGCAATTAATAATATGGCGATTATCTTTTGAGCCAAAGCTTTTTTAGAAATCTCTTCTTTTAGAACACGAGGAAACTTAAAGCAAAATAAAGTAGCTATAATTATCAAGAAAACATATTGGACTCCAGCTAGAGCATTAATAAAAGGCAGAAAGGCCACAGGAGCCAAGAAAATAGCTCCATTTTGCAATACACTTCCTAAAGACCCTGCTCCCTTAGCTAGAAGAAAAGGTAGTGCTACCTTCTTAGCAAAACTTTTTCTTTTCTTTCTTAATCCTTCTTTAACTTCAGGTGAAAGTAAAAAACAACTAGCAGCTACAAAACTACCCATCTTAACCCAAATGAGCCCTGTCCAAAAAGGTAAAAATATGTAAACTAGCTTAGTTAAAAGAAAAGACAAACTAAATAAAAATGAGGCAATAATAGAAACTTTTAAACTTTTGAAAGTTATTCTGCTTTTTTTATGAACACTAAGAATAACGCTGCCTGAAACCAAAAAAATAAATGCTGCAAATTGCTTAACTGTGAAAACTCCCTTTTGTAAACCAGTTTCTAAAGGTAAAAATGAAAATATATAAATTAAAAAGAGCGTAAATAAAGGAACTAACCCTCCTACAGCAGGACCTACCCTAGACACCTCAAAAGAAAAAACCGCCTTGTAGTAAAAATATAGACCGAAAAGGAAAGAGAATCCAGCTGAAATACCTAAAAGAACCAAAGGCAATTCAGGAATATATAGAACATCAAAAGCTTCGGGAAATATTACCTGAAGTGGAGAAAAAACATACAAAGAAAGCAGTATTCCTGTAGGAACTATAAATAAAGTAGTAAGAGACAGTAACCCGACGAAAAAAGAATAAATCTTGGGAGAAGGCAAAGATCCCCCCAAAATATATTTATCTAGGAAATTAGCCTGAGCAAGGAAAAAGTAAGCTAGTAAAATTAAAATTAACCACATATCAAACCATTTTCTTTACATGTTTTTGCATAATAATTTGCGCTAGGCCTGATTTTTCTTTCCAGAGTATCAAAATCTATTTCAATCAAGCCAAATTTTTTCCCGTACCCTTTGTCCCACTCTAAATTATCCATAAAAGACCAATGAAAATAACCCCTAACATCTACTTCTTCTCTTATTGCTTTATGAATATTACATAAATGGTCTTTTATAAAATCCTCTCTAAACCTATCTTTTGCATCAGCTAATCCATTTTCTGTAATATATATTGGCTTTCTATATTCTTTCAAACCTTTCAAAACAAAATATATGCCTTCAGGATAAATTTCCCATCCAGTATCTGTCACTTTCTTATTATCATTATTATTCTTCCATTTTTTAAAACTAGAAAATTTAAATCTAATTCTATTGTGGAAATAATAATTTAATCCTAAAAAATCTAATTCTTTTTGAATAGCGTTCAGAAAATACCTATTCCAAAAATAATCGACTACCTTAACTATTACTTTGTTTATAACTTTATTTTTGTAGGGTTCAAAAAATATATTGTTTTTAGCAATCCCTACTCTAGCTGAAGAACTAAGCTTATGAATAGAGTAATAAGATTTCTTATGAGCTTTTATCAAATTCCTGATAGCTCTTGCAGCAGAAAAGAAACTCTTTTTTTGCGGAGGCCATTTTCCCGAAAAATAGCTATTCCCTGCATAAACTAAAGGCTCATTAATTGTTATCCAAAAAGTAACATACTCCCCTAATCTTTTCACCACCTCCTTTGTATATTTTTCAAAATAACCAGAAGACTTAGAATTTAACCACCCTCCTTTTTCAGTAAACCAAATAGGCAAAGTAAAATGATTTAAAGTGACAAAAGGAATAATATTTTTTCTTCTTAAAGCCAGCAAAACCTCTTTATAGTGTTCTATCTCCTCGCTATTAAATTTTCCTTGTTCTGGCTCAATTCTCGACCACTCTAAAGAAAAGCGATAAGCATTCATGCCAAGCTTTCTCAACAAATCAAAATCTTCCTCAAACCTATGATAATGATCGCAAGATAAACCCGCATCAAAAAACTTTGACCAATCAGAATTATCAATTCCACCCTCTGCCTGATAAGAGGACGTTGCAGAGCCCCATAAAAAACCGTCCGGAAATTTATCCATTAATATATTTTATCACAATATCAATAATAATCTAAAAACTTAAACTTTTGATGTTTACAAATTAGCCAAACAAAAAGGAATAGAAAAAAATAGGAAATTAAAAGCCAAACCCAGTGCACATTTTTAAAAACTATACTAGGAAAAGCAGAAAATAATTCTATAACCTTTACAACATAGGTTAATAGCAACCAGCTGATCCAAGACAAGATATTTCCCAAAGGAGAAAAAAGAATACCTAAAAAAGAAAATAAGAACCCAGAAGCTAAAATAAAAGGTAGTAAAGGCAAAACTAAAATATTAGTTAGGGGAGCTATTAAAGAAACATTCCCAAAATTATATATCAAAAGAGGAAGAGTAAAGATCTGGGCAGACAAGGTCATTGAAATTATACTTCTGACTCCCAAAAAATCGCTTCTAATTAATCTTTTAAATAAAGGAGATAAAAATATTATCCCAGAAACAGCTAAAAAAGACAGCTGAAAACCAATATCAAATCTTAATAATAAAGGATTGGCAATTAAAATAATTGTAGCTGCAAAAATCAAAGACCGAAAAGAAGATGTTTTCCTGCCAATCTTTTGAGAAAAGAGGAAAAATCCCATCATCAATCCCGCTCTTTGAGCCGAACTAGGCATTCCAATCATTATAATAAACAAGGCAAGAAGGATAATAGTAAGATAAAAAGCATGGCCTCGCCAAAAACCAATGCCAACAAATAATTGCATTAGAACAACAGATAGTATTGCAATATGCATTCCAGATATTGCTGTAATATGACGTAACCCAGTAATATTCAGCTTCTCTCCTAAGTTATCTGATATTCTTTTTTTATCTCCCAAAAGCAGAGATCCTAAAATCAAACTTTGAGGAGGAGATAAGCGAGAATAGACAGATTCTCTTAATTTATTCTTTAATAATAATATTTTAGCTAAAATAGGATTCCCTTTGTTCTCGCCTATCTTTTTAATTTTCGGCTGATATAACACAGCAGAAACCCCTTCTTTTGCTAAATAACCTTTATAATTAAACCCTTCAAAAATAGAAGGCTCTTCTAGAAATCCTTCAACCATTAACTCGTCTCCATAACTATATTCAGGATAACGACTAGCTACAACTAAAAAGGCCCCTTTTTCTGTTTCAAGCTTAAATCTAATATTCTCATTCCTAATATCCACTTCTTCAGAAATAATTCCAATAATCTCTATATCCTCCTCATAGCCAACTATTTCAGCTAAAGATAAATCATGCCAAAAAGCTCCTAAAGCTACGAATATTAAAGAAAAACCTAAAACAAAAATGATCTGTTTAGAATAATACGATATTAGAAAAATAAACACAGAGGCAAATAAAAATCCCAGTATAAAAAACTGGGGAAGATAGAAAATAGAATTTAAGGCAACGCCCAAAATAAAAGAAAGGCATATAAACGAGAAAGTTTTGGACAAAGTCATTATTTAAATTTTAAAAACCATTGGCAATAAGTGTTACTTTTATTTCTCCTTTTTTAATATTATTATCCCTTACTGCGCCAAATATTATCTTAGCCTGGGAATCAACATTATGAGTAATAACTTTAGCGACCGTATTTATTTCAAAAAGAGAAAGATCTTTATCCCCAGAAACATTAAATAATATTCCTTTAGCCCCTTTAATCGAAAAATTAAGTAAAGGTGAGTTAATTGCCCTCAGAGCTGCTGTCATTGCTCTGTTAGAGCCTGAGGCTCTTCCTATTCCAAAAATAGAAGGACCCGAGTCCTCCATAATTGATTTCACATCAGCAAAATCCAAATTAACTATTCCTGATTTAACAATTAGGTCAGATATTCCTTGAACTGCTTCTCTTAATACCTCGTCACAAGCCCAAAAAGCTTCTTTTAAGGTAATGTCAGAATTTTTCATTTTTAGCAGCTTGTTATTAGGAATAACTAAAAGAGTATCTACTTTATCTTTCAGCTCTTTAAAGCCTTTTTTAGCAATCGCCTTCCTTCTTCCACCTTCAAAATTAAAAGGCTCGGTAACAACAGCTATAGTTAAAATATTTAGCTTCTTTAAGGTTTCAGCAATAATGGGAGAAACCCCAGTTCCAGTTCCACCTCCCAATCCACAAGTAATAAAAATCATGTCTGAATCCTTTAATATCCCTAGAATATCTTCTCGGCTTTCTTTTGCAGCAGCTTTTCCTAAGCTGTAATCCATTCCCGTTCCCAAGCCTTGAGTAGTATTTTTACCTATTTGAACTTTCAAATTAGCCTGAGAGCTTCTTAAATCCTGGACGTCTGTATTCATAGCTATCAATTGCACTCCTGAAATATTACATCTTGCCATCCTAGAAATAGCATTGCACCCAGATCCTCCAACTCCTATAACTTTGATTTTGGGTCTACTTTTTTTCATTTAAAAATTAAGGGATAAATATTTTAAATATTTTTTTAATCTTGCTCCCAATGCCTGACCTGCTTTCTGTGAAAGAATATCCATATTCTTCGCTATGTTCAGAGGTTTCCAAAACTAACCCGCAAACAGTAGCTAAAGAAGAATCTTTTTCTAAGCCAAAGATTCCTTTGGAAAAACCTATTTTACAAGGAAGCTTCAATTCTTTTTTTACTAATTCAACTATATTTGAGGTTTTAGCTCCACCTCCAGTTAAAACTATTCCAGCTGGTAATAACTTATGGACTGAAGCTTTTTTAAGTTCCTTGCTAACTAAATCAAATATTTCTGAAACTCTAGCTTCAACAATAGTAGTTAACATTTTTCTTGAAAAAGACAAAGAGTCAGAAACCACAATTTTATCCCTTTTATACTTTTCTCCTTTTTTCCTCTTTAAAATACAAGTGCCAAATTCTCTTTTAATCTTTTCTGCCAAATCAATTTCGCACTTTAACCCAATAGCAATATCTTGAGTAATATGGTCCGAGCCGATAGGAAAAATCGCAGCATGAATCAGATTCTCTTCCTCAAACACAGCCATTCCTGTTGTAGAAGCTCCAATATCCACCAAAGCTACTCCCAGTTCTTTTTGCTGGGGATTTAAAACAGCTCTAGCTGCTGCAATAGGAGATGATTGAATATTATTTATATTAAGGCCGGAGTTTAAAACGGTCTTGGTCAAATTTTGCAAATAGGGAGATAGAGCGCATATCAACAACACTTCCGCTTCCAGTCTAGTTCCTTTCATTCCTATGGGTTCTCTTATTCCTCCTTCGCCATCAATAACAAATTCTTTGGGAAAAACATCTATAATCTCCTTATTAGAAGGAATATTTATTTTTTGAGCTGCTTGAATCACTCTATCTATATCTTCTTGAGAAATTTGCCCATCAGCTCTGGAAACAGCCACAATTCCCTTGGAAGAAATAGATCCTACATGAGAACCGTCTATATTTAAAAAGACAGATTCTATCTTCTGACCACTAATAGTTTCTGCCTCTTCAGCTATGTCTTCTATCTCTTCTGTTATCTTATCAGGCTTTACAATAACTCCTTTTCTTACGCCAAAACAAGGCTTATTAACTTGAGCCAAAACTTCCAAATCTTCTTCCCCTTTATCAGCTACCACAATAATTTTCATATTGCGACTGCCAATATCCAACCCGGCTAATACAGAATATTGATTTCTCCTAAACATTTTTAAGCTATTATTGAAAGACAGTAGTCTTGTTTTTCCTTCATTTCTTTTGCATCTTTTTCTGATCTCTCATGATCATAACCCAAAAGATGCAAGGTGCCATGAATTAAAACCTTAGTTAGTTCTTTTTCAAAGTCAGAGTTATATCTTTTAGCGTTTTTCTTCACCTCCCTAGAACAAATGATAATTTCTCCCAAATTACCACTTTTCTCCAAGGGCCCTATTTTAAAACCCTTCAATTTAATCTCAGATTCAGGAAAAGAAAGAATGTCTGTCGCTCTATTTTTATTCCTATACCTTTTATTTATCTTTCTCATCCTGCTAGGACCAATAAAAGCAACTGACACTTCTCCTTTTTTCTTTTCTCCTTCTAAAACCTTTTCGATAACTTTCTTAATCAAACCCTCATCAATAGAGAGTGTAGTTAAATTGTTAACTTCTACCATGATTACTCTACTTTATCAAATCAAATAATAGAAATCAATCTCTTAAAGCAAGGAGGATAACCCATCCAGACATTAAAAAAGCTACAGGAATTAAAAAAAGAAAAATAAAGAAAGGTAGAATAGAAATTAACAAATCCAAAATAATTTATTCAAAAAAGCTCTCGCACTGATTCCTCCAATCATTCGACCTTATTCTTTCACAAAGAGCAGAATCATTATTAACTAAAGCTAAATTAAAAAAGCAAGTGTCCCTTGCCTCACTTGCGGTCATTTGTTCTCCTCCTTCCGCTTCTTCACAAGCACAAATTGCAGGATCTTCAGTACATCCAGAGCCAGAAGAACTACCACAATCATCCTGCTGAACATTTCCCTTTTCGTCAAAGAATCTATTACAAATCTCTCCTTCTCCCGGATACTGTTCCCATCTCTTAATACCGTTTGCATAAAGAACAATATACATATCATTTTCACCCAAACAGCTCTTAGCTACTATTTTTTTACCATCTTCTTCCGCTGGTCCTTCTATGCAACACATAACTATGCTTTCTCCATTAACTATGTGCTCTTCTGTTCCTAAAAATTCCCCTTGGTTATTAAACAAAGAATAGAAATCTCTTTCTGCTACATCTTTTAGGTCAAGACACCACTTGGGAGTCTCTGATTCATCTAATTCTTCTCCTGTTTCATTTAAAGGTTCTTCATTGTCAATCTCTTTAACATCTGAGAATTGCTTCCAGGCAAAAAACATTAATAAAACAGCAATAGCTAAAACTATAGAAACTATAAGTATTCTTTTCATAATAAGTTTAAAAAATAAAAAACCCGAGTCGACTTACTCGGTGCTAGTTAATAACTCCTTAACAATCTTGCTAACTAATTTCCCATCAGCTCTTCCTTTGACTTTAGGAATAATCTCTGCCATCACTCTACCCATGTCTTTAATGCTTAAAGATTCTTTCTTGTCAATAACTTCCCTCGCTAATTTCCTGAGATCTTCTTCTGAAAGCTGCTCTGGTAAGTATTTTTCTAAGACTTTTAACTCTCTTTTCTCTTTTTCAGCTAAATCTTCTCTTTTCCCTTTTTCATATTCCAAAATAGATTCTTTTCTTTTCTTAGCTTCAGAAAAAATAACTTCAACAAATTCCTCTTCTGATAACTGACTCTTGCCAGATAGCTCTTCCTCTTCTAAGCCTTCTTTGCTAAGTTTTGCTCTTTTTTCCTTTTCCTTATTTAAAATTTGAGCGTTAAGCATCCTCAAGGTTAAAACTTCCACTTCCTTTCCCTCTTTAAGCGCCTCATTTAAATCTTCCCTAATTTTCTGTTTTAAAGACATGCTCTTATTCTCTGTATTCTCTTTTTTTTCTTTCTCTCCTCAAAGCCGATCTTTTTTTAATAAGATCGCTTTTAGGCTTACTTCTAAATTTAATTTTTCTCGCCTGGACTAAGATTCCACTTTTTCTAACGTACTGGGAAAATCTTCTAACTAGTCCTTGAGCGCTTTCTCTTGGTTTTCTTTTTATTTCTAAAGGCATATTTAAACTGGTTTAATTTCTTCAGAAAGCATACTTCCGCCTAAAAGATGAAGGTGGATATGAGCAACCTCCTGCCCTCCATGACGACCAACTCTGAATAATAGCTTGTATCCATTTTCAGATATACCTAGCTTATCTGCTATTTTCTTTGCTGTCAAAATTATTTTACCTAAAAGTTCTACGTGCTCGCCAGAAATATCTGTAATACTGGCTATATGTTCTTTGGGAATAATTAATACATGAACCGGAGCTATTGGCTTTATATCCCGAAAAGCCAGAACTTCATCGTCTTCATAAAGAATATCTGCTGATATTTCCTTTCTCGATATTTTACAAAAAAGACAATTTCCCATTAAATCTTCTTTTTTATTGTTTTAACTATTCTATTAATCTTCACTGTTTTCTGCTTCCCTGTCTTCATATTCCTTACCAGTATTTCGCCTTCAATTACCTCTTTCTGTCCCAAAATTAAAGCGTACTTAACGCCAAGCCTATCCGCAGCTTTTAGCTGAGATTTTAACGAGTCTTTAGTTAGAACCTGAGCTACAAAAACATTATCTTTTCTAAAATCCTCCATTAGTTTCAAACTTAATCTCTTCGCTCTTTTTCCTAGCTGAGCTAAGAATACTTTTGGCTTCTTTGCTTTCTTGACGCTAAACTTCGAGTTCTTAATTATTTCTATAATTCTTTCTACTCCCATTGCTCCTCCGCAAGCAGGAACTTCTTTACCTCCTAGAACTTTAGCTAGATTATCATATCTTCCTCCTCCAGCTAAGGCATTTCTTACAGTTTTCTCTGAATCTTCTTTTTGTTTTTCCAGTTGGAATATCTCAAAAACAGTCTTGGTATAATAATCTAAACCTCTAACTAAATAAGGATTTAAATGATAAGGCAATCCCAAATCATCTAAAAACTCTAAAACCTCCTTAAAATGATCGTGACAATCCTTACAAAGGTGATCGATTATTTGAGGGGCAGATTTTATTATTCTCTGGCATTTCTCTTCTTTGCAATCTAGTATCCTCAAAGGATTTTGCTTAAGCCTTCTCCTGCAATCAGAGCATAAAGATGACTGCCTTGACCTAAAATAATTGACTAAAAGCTTTTTATAATAAGGACGACACTGGTAATCTCCTATGCTATTTATTTCAATGACTAAATCTTCCAATTTCATGCTCTCCAAAACAGAATGAAAGATTTGAATAATCTGAGCATCGATTGCTGCCCCTTGATCCCCTAAAACCTCGAATCCTAATTGTCGGAATTGACGAAATCTTCCTGCCTGGGGTCTTTCATAACGAAAATATGATCCGAAATACCAAAGTTTAACAGGTTGAGGATAGCTGCTCATCCCATGCTCAAGATAAGATCTGACGATTGACGGAGTGCCCTCAGGTCTTAGAGCTAAATTTTTTCCTCCTCTAGATTTCAATACAAACATTTGTTTTTGAACAATATCTGTACTCTCCCCTGTTCCTTTTGAAAAAAGCTCCAAATCTTCAACAATTGGAGTATTAATCTGGCCAAACCTATAAAAATCAGCTATACTCTTTGCTGCCTTATAAACTATCCTATAGTATTTTTGGTCTCTCGGTAAAATATCATGCATCCCAGAAGGAGACCTAAGTTTTGCTTTTTTACTTTTAGACATATATTAATAAGTTGGAACCTCTAATCTAGCGAAATCATCTAAGGGCCAAGCTCTAAACACAGCACGTCCTATTATATCTTTTCCGCTAATTAAACCAATTTTTCTAGAATCCAAAGACCTAGAACGATTATCTCCTAAAACAAAGTATTCATCATGCCCAAGAGAAGTTTCAATATCTCCCATAGTTTCTATATCTTTCGATAAGTAAGACAGCTCATTAATTCTTTGAAGCTCTCCGCTTTCAATTAAAAAAACGTAGCCGCCTTTTATTTCTATAGTTTCTCCAGGTAACCCGATTATCCTTTTAATAAACCTTTTAGAAGGATCTATAGGTGACCTGAAAATTATAACCTCTCCTCTCTGAGGTTCTCTTAGTCTATAAGATATTTCATCTACTACTAAATAATCACCGTTATGAAAATTAGGCTCCATAGATTCGCCGTTCACAACAAAAGGCTGAAAAATAAAATAACGGATAGGAATTACTATCAGTAAAGCAATTACAAAAATCTTGAATACTTCGTAAATAAAAACTAATATGCCTCTCATAAACTTTATTAATTATAGCAATATTTTCTATTTTAACAAGCGTTATTAGTATAATTTGTGATATAATACAATAATGAACTTAATTATTGGTCTCGGAAACCCAGGCGATAAATTTAAAAAAACCAGGCATAATCTAGGCTGGGATATTTTAGACTTATTAAAAGAAAAATGGGATTTCCCTGAATGGAAAAGATTAAGTAGGTTAAAATCAAACATAAGCAAGAAAGATAAAATAATATTGGCTAAACCCCAAACCTTTATGAATCTTTCGGGTTTGGCGGTAAAATCTCTCAAATCTTACTACAAAGCAAGAATAAACAATCTAATAATTATTCAGGATGACATTGATATTGAATTAGGAAAAATTAAAATATCCAAAAATAGAGGAACAGCTGGGCATAAAGGAGTCCAATCAATAATTGATAGCTTGGGAACAAAAAACTTCATCAGGATAAGAATAGGCATCAAGCCCAAAGACAAGAAAACGGTGGATAAATTTGTCCTCTCTAGATTCAGCAAAGAAGAAAAAGAAAATATAGAAAAAGCTAAAACTGATGTCCTGGAAGCTATAGAGATAATTCTGAATAAAGATTTAAGTGAGGCAATGAAAAAATTTAACTAAAAATGGGGATTCTTCACCCCATATATCTCTTTCCCTTTTTAAAAGCAAACGCAAGAAGCATTAAAGCAAGAGAAATAGCTAATACTCCTCCACCTTGCATTTCTTGCAAAGACAATCCTAATCCAAGAATTAAGATAACAACTCCTAAAAGGAAAAGAGGAAAAACTACACCTAGACAAATAATTTTTAAATTCTCTTTTCTTATAAAATCACCTCCAAAAAGAACTTAAATTTCCCCACTAATATTAAAGCAGTCAGATTAATTTGTCAAAAAAAATAGGGTTATTAAAACCCTTTTAATCATTGTAATGCTTTACTAATTTTATAAGCATTATAGTGTCTTTGAAGAACTGTTATAAGAGAACCTCCAAGTATTATTATCATCGCCCACCCTAAAATAGTGGACCCTCCAAGGTTAAAATCCTTTAAGCTATCCATTCTAAAAATAATAACCACCAATAAACTAATTATTACAGCTATAGCTATTACTAAGAGTCTAATAAGCCTTCCCATTATTCCCCCATAATCTCTAGATCCGTAAACCGACTTAGTCAAAGCTCCAAAATATGACACCAAAAGAACAGCAATTGATGTAAAAGAGAATAATTTAAAACTGCAGTACTCTCCAATATATATACCGAAAAATATAATTAAATCGCAGTATCTGTCTAAGCTGTGATCTAAAATATCCCCAAACTTACTTTGTTCTTCGGTTCTTTTTCCTTCTTCTTTTCTTTTTCTTGCCAAAGCACCATCTAATCCATCTAAAAAACTAGCAAACAACAAAGACCAAAATGCAAGAAAGAAAATTAAAGCATTGAGGGGAAATGTCTGCTCTTTAGAAATCCATAACAAAAAAACAAAAACTAAGGCAGGAACTACAGAAACTAAGGTAATAAAATCCGGGCTGATGTAGGAAGGAATCCTCTTAACAAAACTTCCAAAAAACTTATCTGTTCTACTTCTGTCTGAAACTATACTTCTATTCATTCAAAACACCATATATATTTTAAAAGAAACTATTTCGTTCTTCAGGCTACCTGCGAGCGACTGAGGTTTCCAAACATAAGTTTAAAGAACCTTAGTACTTTAAGCTACTAGTCAAGCTAAGGAGGGATTGCTTGTTTTTCGCAACTCCCAGATAGCCTGAAAAATAAAATAGCTTGACCTTTCTAGCTACATCCAATATTATAACCAACTGAATGGATTTGTCAATTGGTAAAATACTAATAGTTAGTGTCGTTCCCTACTTTTTAGAAAAGAGGAATTTTTGGTTTGATAAGTATTTAGATAAAATAATCAAAAATAGAAAAATTCAATCCTTTTTCCAAGACAATACTATAGTGTTAGAGAGAGACCAAAAAGTAAACCTTTCAGAGCTATTAAGGAAGCTTGACGAAATGGGATATGAAAAAGTATATAAGGTTTCTGAGATAGGAGAATTTTCTCAAAAAGGAGGAATAGTAGATATTTCCCCTATTAACTCAAAGAATGCTATCCGCCTTGATTTTAGAGGTAACAAAATAGAAAGTATTCAAAAGATAAAAACTACTTATTCTAATGAGAAAAAAGCAAAAGGAGCATTGAAAAAAAAGTTAAAATCTCAAAAGTTATTTTCAGATCTTTCAGGATTAAAAAAAGAAGAATACTTAGTGCATTTAGACCACGGAATTGGAAAATTTTCAAATACCATAAAAGAAAATGATATTGAATACTACCTATTAGAATATGCGAAGGGAGATAAACTATATGTACCTTTTGGTTTGGAAAGAAAGCTTTCAAGATATATTGGCTTTATAGAACCTAAAATATCAAGGCTAAGTTCTTCTTTATGGCAAAGAACGAAAAGAAAAATAAGAGAAGATGCAAAGAAACTAGCCAAAGAATTGTTAGAAATATATGCAAAAAGAGAACTAACAACTAGACTTCCCTATATGGGAAACGATGAAATTCAAAAACACCTAAAAGAAACTTTTGAATATGAAGAAACTCCAGATCAAGAACTAGCGATAAAAGAGATAAATAAAGATTTAGAAAAGAAAAAACCAATGGATAGATTAGTTTGCGGAGACGTAGGTTTTGGAAAAACAGAAATTGCTTTGAGAGCCGCTGTTAAAGCTGCAAGTTCAGGATACCAAATAGCTCTAATCACCCCCACTACTATCTTGGCTAACCAGCACTTTCAAACTTTTCAAAAAAGGTTAGGGAAAATCCCAATCAACCTATCGAGATTATCAAGGTTAGAGTTAAAAAAAGAGCAAAGAGAAATAATAGAAAAAGTAAAAGAAGGAAAAATTGACATACTAATTGGCACCCACAGAATTCTATCTAACGATATAGAATTTAAAAAATTAGGACTTTTAATAATAGACGATGAGCAAAAGTTTGGAGTAAAGCAAAAAGAAAAACTCAAAAAAATAAGACCTAGCTTAGACATTTTAAGCTTATCTGCAACTCCAATCCCAAGAACTCTTTATTTATCTCTTTCTAGCATAAAATCTGTTAGCCAAATCTATACTCCCCCTCAGCAAAGATTGGCCATTAAAACCTATGTGCTACCTTGGAAAAAAGAAATAATAAAAAGAATAATTAATAAAGAGTTAAAAAGAAAGGGCCAGATTTATTACCTGCACAATAAAATACAAACAATAGAAGCAGTAAAGAAACTGATTGGGAAAATTTCCCCAAGAGCTAAAATAGGAATAATACACGGGAGACAAAAAGAAAAAAATCTAATAAAGACTATGGAAGATTTTAGAGAAAGAAAAATAGACTTATTAATAGCTACTACAATAATTGAAAACGGACTGGACTTTCCAAATGTAAATACTTTGATTGTATCTGACGCAACAAAACTAGGATTATCCCAGGCTCACCAAATAAGAGGAAGAATAGGAAGATCTCATAAGCAAGCTTTTGCTTATTTCCTATATAATAAAAGAAACTTAAAAAAATTAGCTAAAAAAAGATTAGAAGCTCTAAAAGAATTTCAAGACTTAGGATCGGGATATAAAATTGCTTTAAAGGATTTAGAAATAAGAGGAGCTGGAAATATTTTAGGAAAAGAACAATCCGGTAGTATAAATAAAGTAGGACTAAACCTTTATTGCCAGATGTTGTCTGAAGCAATTGAGAAATTAAAAATTTGATTAAAACCAAAAAAACAGATATAAAAAATTCAATGAAACTAATAATTGTCGAGTCCCCAACAAAAAGTAAAACAATACAAAAGTTCTTAGGCTCCGATTTTAAAGCTTTATCATCTTACGGTCATATAAGAGACTTACCAAAAAGTAAGCTAGGAATAGATGTTGAAAATGATTTTGAGCCCCAATATTTAATTCCTAAAAAAGCAAAAAAAGTAGTCAAAGAACTAAAAGAGGAAATAAAAAAATATGATTCTGTAATCCTGGCTACTGACGAAGACAGAGAGGGAGAAGCTATAGCCTGGCATCTATATAAAGTTCTGGACCTAGATAATTATTCTAGAATTGTTTTTCATGAAATAACCAAAGAAGCAATCAAAAAAGCTTTAAACTCTCCCAGAAAGATTAACGACAACTTGGTTGATGCCCAAAAAGCCAGAAGGATATTAGATAGAATAGTAGGATATAAGCTTTCTCCTTTTTTATGGAAAAAAGTAATGAAAGGGCTTTCCGCCGGAAGAGTGCAATCCGTAGCTGTCAGACTAGTTGCAGAAAGAGAAGAAGAAATCAAAAAATTTTCCCCAAAAGAATACTGGCAAATTAAAGCTTACTTTGAAAAAGACAAAAAAGAGTTTGAATCGCTACTCTCCCAAAAAGATAAAAAGCCAATAAAAAAACTGGAAATAAAAACAAAAGAAGAAGCAGATAAGATAATTAAAGATTTAAAAGATTCTATTTATGAGATAGTAGATATTGAAAAAAAAGAAGTCAAAAGAAACCCCCTTCCTCCTTTCACTACTAGCACCTTGCAACAAGAAAGCTGGAAGAGATTCAAAATGCCAGCTAGATTTACAATGAGTTTAGCTCAAAATCTGTACGAAAGAGGTCTAATTACCTATCATAGGACAGACTCGCTTAACTTATCTAATTTATCGCAAGCAATAGCTAAAAAATACATATTAGAAAATTATGGAGAAAAATACTGGCCAGGATTCAACAGGCAGTACAAAGCAAAAGGTAAAACACAAGAGGCCCATGAAGCTATAAGGCCTACTTATCCAAATAATAGCCCAGAAAAAGTAAAGAACCTTAATAGCAGCCAATCTAAACTATATGACCTAATATGGAAGAGATTTACCGCCAGCCAGATGAGTTCTGCTATTTTTGATTCAACTAAAATTAAAATCGAAGCTAAAAATTATACTTTCCAAGCTACAGGGCAAACACTAAAATTCGATGGATTTCTAAAGGTCTATCCTATAAAATTCAAAGAAAGTGAACTGCCAGCTTTAAGAGAAAAAGAATTATTGGATTTAAAATCTTTAAAATCCTCTCAACACTTTACCAAGCCGCCTTCCAGATATACAGAGGCTACCTTAATAAAAGAGTTAGAAAGAAATGATATTGGTCGTCCTTCAACTTATGCTCCTATTATAGCTACAATTCAAGAAAGGAATTATGTTAAAAAGAATGTAGAAAAGAAAATCGAACCTACAGAGATAGGAATTATTGTAAACAATATTTTAGTGGAGCACTTCCCTAAAATAGTAGACATTAAATTCACAGCCGAGATGGAAAAGGATTTAGATGAAATCGCAAAAGGAAAAATAAAATGGATAAAAACCTTAAAAGACTTTTATCCCAGTTTCGAAAAAAACTTAACCATAAAAGAAAAAAAAGTGGCTAAAAAAGACTTAACTGAAAAAACAAACGAAAAGTGCCCCAAATGCAATTCTGATTTAATTATAAGGCCTGGTAAGTTTGGGAAATTCTATGCTTGCTCTAACTTTCCTGAATGTAAATATACAAAAAGTCTCCCTCCTAAAAAAACTGGTGTTAAATGTCCAAAATGCAGCAAAGGAGAGCTAGTTGAGAAAAAAACAAAGAAAGGCAAAACATTCTACGGGTGCAATCAATTTCCAAGATGTAATTTTGCTTTATGGGAGAAACCCTTACCAGAAAAATGCCCTAAGTGCAATTCCTTATTAGTAGAAACAAAAAATAAAATAAAATGCTCCAATAAGGAGTGCGATTTTTCAAAATAAATTGACAAACAATTAAGGTCTGATAAATTTAAACTGAGCCGGAGTGCTGGAACTGGTATACAGGGCGGACTCAAAATCCGCTGGAGCTTGTCTCCTTGAGGGTTCGACTCCCTCCTCCGGCACAAAAAATCTCTTACTAAAGGGAGTTTTATTTTTTTAAGAACTTAAAAACTTTTATCATAAGAACAGCTGAAACAATCCCTACAAAAAATCCAGATAAGATATCGAGTGGCCTATGAACTCCGCAATAAACCCTGCTTAAAGTAATTAAGGTGCTAAAACCAAAAAATAAAATTCCAGCTTTTTTATTATAAGAGAAAATTATTGTAGATAAAGCAAAGAAAAAAGCAGAATGTCCTGAAGGAAAAGCAGAACTTTCAAGCTTAAAAAGCAAATTAGCATTTTCAGATAAAGGACGAGGACGATCTATCATAATCCTAATTATTTCTGTAAAACTCCTAGATAAAGTAGCTGCAGCTAAGGACAAAACAATCATCTGCCCGTATTTTTTAAAACCAAAGAATAAGAAAAAAAACAAAGAAATAATAACAACATAGGGAAAAAACTCAGCAAAGAATATCCCTAAAGTATCTAGCCACATATTATTTAAAGCCAGGTTGTTTATCTTTTGAAAAACTACAGCTTCCATAGTTTAATTACTTTTATCAAATTTATTTAAAATATTCAATAACTCCTCTTCTGGAAAACTTCCTGCTCTTAGAATATTAGCCCTGTCTTTAGTTAAATCAACAACAGTTGAAGGATTGCTAACATCTAAATTGCCGACACTGACAATCAAATCTGGCTTTTCCTCTTTGAATTGCCTTAAAACATCGCTAATTAAAAAAGATTCTAATTCTCCAGAAACATTAGCTGAAGTTCCTATTAAAGGTCTTTTTATTTTTTCAAATAAACCATCTATTAAATCATAATTTGGGATCCTTAGCCCAATAGTATCGCCAAAAAAACTAGGTAAACTATGGTCTTTTCTTTTTTTTAAAACAACGGTTACCTTCCCTGGCCAAACTTCACTTAAAAACTTTTCTTCTTTTTCGCCAATTAAAGCTAATTCCTTTGCCATACTAATACTACTAACAAAAACAGGTAATGCTTTTTTGTAATTTCTTTTTTTAATACTAAAAATCTTATTTATTGCTTTTTCTGAAGTGGCATCACCTATTAAACCATATATAGTATCTGTAGGAAAAACAATAATTTTCTCATTTATTATGAAATCTGCTACTTTTAAAATAACTTCTTCTTTGTTTTTAGAAGAAAGATTAATAATGTCCATACATTTTTAAGTTTAGCTTAAATTAAAAAACAAAAAAAGCTCTCAAAAAAGAGAGCCTGTTTTAAAAGCTGAGACAATTCCTTTCATTTCTTTTGGATTTTCCTCAATTTCAGTACCAATGACTATTCCGTTGACACCTAATCTACTTAAAGTTAAAGCATCCATATTAGTCCTTATTCCACCTCCTATTACCAATGGGATCTCGATTATCCTAGTCAGAGCATGCACTATTTCAAAACTAATTGGTTTTTCAGCCCCAGATCCTGCGTCGCAGTAAATAAAGCTCTTGCCAGAAAATTGAGCACATAACCCATAGTCTATAGATTTTTCAACATCTTTATTGCTAATAATATCTAGATTATCACGGCCGACTACTTTCTCAACAGAGGTAGGTTTTTTACCGGTGCTAAATAGAATATAAGCCACAGGTAAAGATTCAGGTTTCCATTTCTGAATAAGCCTTGCTCCTTTTTTCTGCTCCCCAAAAACATATTTTACATCCGTCGCGTTCATCAAGGTAATAAACAACACCAAATCTGCGTGTTTTGAAATGGCTTCTGAAGAATTAGGAAATATTACTATGGGCAAATTACAATTCTCTCTTATCTCTAATATAGCTTCGTCCACAATATCTCTGCTGATGCCAGTAGATCCTCCAACTAATAATATATCGAACCCAGACTTTTCTATTACTTTTGCAGCTTCTTTAACATTCTTTTTGTCAGGATCAATTAACCCAAAACAAACTTTCTCTTTTTTCAATAAATCCAGTAAATCTTTTCCTATCATGTCTTTTCCTCCTATTATATAAAAGTTCTAAATCCTTTCTATATTTTCTAAAAATAATGTCAAGATACAAAAAAAGAGGCAAAATGCCTCAAAAGAAATTATTGACTTAAATCCTATTTTTTCTCAATAACAGACTCTGCCTTGGAATAAAAAGTAATATTATCTCCAATATTACCCAAAACTATTGAATGAGGACCGATAGTACAATTTGACCCTATCAGAACACCGGGCATTAAAGATGCATTTATCCCTATTTTTGTTTTCTTTCCAATTACAGCTCCTAATTTTTTAAAGCCGGTTAATATTTCTTTGTCTTTCACTATAGTTTTAATTCCTTTTTTATCTAATCTAATATTAGCTGTAATAACCCCCGCTCCAATATAACAGCCTTTTCCTACTATCGAATCCCCAAAATAACCTGAATGAGTAAAAACTCTTTCTTGGAATAAAGATCTAGTAACTTCAGCAAAACCACCAACTAAAGATTCTTCTTCCAAATCGGAGTAATCTCTGACTAAAGCATTATTTCCCAAAAAACAATTCTTGCCAATAAAACAAGGCCCTTTGATTTTAACTCCCTCCATTATTTCTACCCCGTCTCCAATAAAAACCTTTCCTTCAATTATTGCCGATTTTGCAACTTTAGCTGATTTTGATACCTTTTCTTTTAGGAAATTATCAAAAATATAGTTTCTAATAGGAAATAGATCCCAAGGATATTTCAAGGCAAAAGTTTCTTTTCCAACATCTGCTACTTTAACTCCTTTTTCTTTAGCATATAATAACAAAGCATGAATCAAGGAATAATCGTCTTGAGGAACTCTTTTTAAATAATCCAAAAACTTTTTTGGTATAAGATAGGTTCCTACTAACTTTAAATTAGAAGGTTCTTTTCCTTTTTCTGGCTTTTCAACTAAATCTATCATCTTTTCCCCCTCTGTTTTTAAAATACCGTAAAGCCAAGGGGTTTTAGTTTCACCAGCTAAAACAACCAGATCTTCTTTATCTTTTAACTTTTTCAAAACAAGATCTATATTATCTCTAGCATCAACTCTTTCAGCGTTAAAAACAAAAAGCTGATCTTGCAATAATTTTTCAGCTTTTAATATAGCATCTCCTGTTCCCTTGGGAGAAAGCTGGACAATATATTTTAGGGGAAGGTCAATATTATGATTATTAAGCTCTTTTTCAATTTCCTTCTCAGGACCTTGTACAATTAACACTTCTTTAATTCCCTTTTCCTTCAATCCTTCGATCAAAGACAAAATCATAGGTCTCCCCATTATCTTCATTAAACACTTATGATAGCCGTTAACCGGCCAAAACCTTGAAGAGGCTCCGCCAGCTAGTATTAATGCCTGCATAATTAAATCTTTCTGTAGTTTTAACAATATTTTAAAATTAAATCAAATCAGAAAATATAGAGCAATAGCAACAAATAGAATAAAAATAACCTTCAAAGCAATAATTAGTCTTAAAATGTTCCTATTCTTATCTGCCCTCAAAACAGCATATAAATTCATTGAATTAACAAAAAGGATAGATTTAAAGCAAAAAACAATGATTTCCAACCTGCTAAGTTCTTTATAATTTCTTTCCCAATTATATTTTAATTCAATCGCCTCTTTAACTAAATTAAAATTGACTATCTTTTTATAATCAAAGCTTAACAGAAAATCCAATTCTAAATCGTTAAAGAAATTCCACCTAAAAGGAGTGGTTTCTTTTATTTCTCTTTCCACTTCTCTAGCTGATTCTCTTAATCCTTTCCCAATATTTTTGTCCAAGAAAAAAAGAACAGACTCAACAGAATAAATTATTGATTTGTCTGCTATTTGTAGTGCGGTTTTCGGAGAAAAAGGAGAAACTAAGAAGGAAATGATCGAAAGGTATTGAGGAATCAGGAGAGCTTTAATCTTTTCCCATAAATCTACTTTAAAGCCAATTTCTCCTCGAATATCTCTTCCGTAGACAATTTCTCCTTCGTACTTCATTTTTTTAAAAAGCATTGCTTGAGAAGCTACAAGCTTTGCTCCAACTGCCAACTCCTTTTTCTTAATAATTCCTTTTTTCCAATCTATGTCTTTGGGACCAAAAACCTCAAAAGGAACATAAAGTTTTGCTTTTCCTAGAATCTCTTTAATCTTACTACTGTTTTTCCCAATAGAACAAACGGTACTAAATTTAGTACCGTGTTTTTTATCTAATCTCCAAAATATATTTTCAGTTTTAACCTTAACTTTCGCGACTTCTTCCTGGCTTTTTGCTTGAATAATTAAATCTACATCGCTAACTCCCCTTTTCCATTCCTTTCTAGCCGCACTACCAAAAAGAAGGATAAAATCTACTTCCCTTTGCAACTCTTTGTCAACTTCAGATGAAAAATCAGAAAGAAAATTCTCAATTCTTTCTTGGTCGCCCATAAAAACTATGCTTTCTTTTTAGCCAAATCAAAAGCTCTTTTGTTTAAATCAAAGTATTTCGCAGGAACTATTCTTTCAATAGCTTTCAAAACAGAAGATTCCTTTAAGGGAATTATTCCTTTAAATAGAGCTAAATTCATTAAATAAATACCAGCTAAAACAGAATTGCCTAATTCTTTTTCAGATATAGTAGTGGCTGGAGTTAAAATAACCTTGCCTGAACACTTCTCAAGCTCTTTAATAACATCTTTTATTTTCCCGTCTTCTTGCCCTAAAATCGGAGCTATAAAATCATTTACTAAAAAGACGGTTCCTGCCTTTTTTGAAGAATAATAACAGGATTTCAAAGATTCCTGAGCTTCAATTGAAATAATTAAATTAGCCGATTCCTGCTTTACCAAAGGCGAAAAAATATCTTTCCCAAATCTAACATGAGTTTCAACAGATCCTCCTCTTTGAGATAACCCATGAAGTTCAGAAGTTTTAACCTCTAATCCTTCTATCATTGCAGCCTCAGCTAAAATTTTAGTTATTGTTATTAGTCCCTGGCCCCCTACTCCACAAATAACTATATTAAATTGTTTTTTTTCTCTCACCATAAACTATTTAACAAACTGACAGGGTCTTTGCGAAATAATCACAGAAACCTCTTTTTTATTTATAAAATCCTTAATGGTCTTTACCATTTCTTCCTGGTTTCCAGGATCTAAAACCTTCAAGTTCTTAACTCCCAGAGCCGAAACTATATCTTTTATTTTAACTGGAACAAAACCATCTTTTGCCGCAGGATGAGGCTGGTGACCAGTCATAGCTGTTGTTTGATTATTCATAATGATAATCAAAGGATTTGATTTATTAAAAACAGTATTAGTTAAAGCTGGCAAACCTGAATGAAAGAAAGTAGAATCGCCAATAAAGGTAATTAACTTTTGATCTGTAGCTTTTTTAATACCATGGGAAATTCCTATAGAAGCTCCCATGCAGGAAAGAAAGTCTTGAATATTATGAGGTGGAAGACCAGCTAGCATATAACACCCTATATCTCCTCCAAAAACAACTTTTTTAGGATCCACTGCTTTTTTAACAGCAGAGAAAACCAGCCAGTAAGGACACCCCGGGCACAATTGAGGCCTTCTTTTTGGAGAAGGTATCTTTTTCTTGATATAGGAAATAGGAACTGATTTTCCCAAAAACTTTCCTACTGCCCAATTAACGTATTCTGGCCTAAATTCGCCCACTTCGGGCAATAAATCCTTTCCTTGTATCTTTAACTTAGGATTTACTTTCTTAGCTATAACATTTATTTCCTTTTCTAAATACGGCTCTAATTCTTCCACTATTAAAACTTTATTCAGATCTTTAATAAACTTTCCTATTTTATTTTCAGGCAAGGGGTAAAAAAATCCAAGTTTTAAAACAGGAATATTTACATTTAAATCATTTAAAGCTTCTTTAACATATAAATAGGAAACACCGGAAGTAATAATTCCTGCCTTATCAGAACCTTTAATCATTTTGTTTATATTGCTTTTTTCTGCAAAATCCTTTATCTTTTTAATCTTTTCTAGCAGTTCTTTTTTCATCTCTAAAACTCTAGGCGGCATTGTTACAAAAGAATGAGGATCTTTAACAAACTTTCCCTTTGACTTTGGTTTCCTTAAAGTATCAAATAAAATAGGTTGTTGCTGATGAGAAACACGAGTAGTTAATCTAACAATAACTGGAGTTTTAAACTTCTCTGAAATTTTAAAAGCTAGTTTTGTAAATTCTTTACATTCTTCTGGGTCTGATGGTTCTATTGTAGGAATATGGCCCAAATAAGAATAAGGCCTTGTGTTTTCTTCTGTTTGAGCTGAACTCCAGCAGGAAGCATCATCTGAGATCATAACCACTAAAGATCCTTTAACTCCTGTGTACAAAGCAGGTAGCAAAGCTTCAATAGCAACATTCAATCCAAAGTTCTTCATAGCAACCAAAACTTTTAATCCAGAAAAAGCAGCACCAATGCCAGCTTCCATAGCTAGCTTTTCATTAGTAGAAAACTCGAACTGAACTCCAGCTTTCTTATGAATTCTATAAAAAGTATTCCCTACTTCAGAAGCAGGAGTACCGGGATAAGTAGCAACAAATCCTACTTCAGCCTCTAGGGCGCCTCTCACAACAGCTTCGTTACCCAACAAAATAACCTTTTGGTTTTTTTTATTCAAAAGTATTTTCTCCATATATAACAATTCTATCCTTTAAAAGAAAAGCTATCAAGTGGATTACTTGACTTTCTAATTAAACAAAATATAATAGAAAAAGGTTTATAAGTTTATCTTAGATTACGGTTTTAACAACCCAAATAAGCAATACTTAGAATCCAAAGGGTCGTTTTTTTTATTTAAAATAAAATAATATGGATTTCAAAGATTCTAGAGGTGGGAATAATTCCTTCCGCAGAGAAATGATCAAGGGAAACTGGAAATGTTCTGAATGCGGAAAAGAAATAACTGAACTCCCTTTCGAGCCCGCTCCAGACAGACCAATATATTGCAGAGAATGCTGGGCCAAAAAGAGAAGTGAAAGAAAACCTAGATTCTAGATTAAAATAAAAACTTCGTAGTTAAATACGAAGTTTTTTGTTATGCTCAATTTCAAAAAATAATCAATGAGCCTACTTACCCAAGAACTCAAAAGTATAATAGGCTAAAAATGCTGGCCAGACTAAGGCTTTTAAAAAACCAATGACCAACATTAAAGAAGTTGTAGCATTGCTAACAAAATAAACAGCTGCTCCAATAAATCCTAACCCGTAAATAGCTGATCCTGTATTAATGTGCTCTCTCATTTTTTTATCTTATTAATTATTAATTTAACTTATTCTACCAAAAATCCACCTCTATTACGAGGTGGATTATTAAATAGTTATCATATAGTTATGCTCCCTTTATGCAACAAAGTTAGAACCTGTTTTAGTTAAAAAGATGTGGAATTCAGTAATTTCCTTAATTTTTCTTCTTCAAAACCTATTGATATTCCTAAAAGAAGACCAATTAAAGAAGCGGCGATAAATTGAGATACTGCCGCAGTAGTATCAATAAAAATAATTATACCTAGTGTCGCTAAAAGAATTAATCTTAATAAATATCTTATTGCCTTCTCTTTATAATTTAGATTTGTTTTTTTATGAATAAACTTTCCGATATATCCACCTATACCAAAAAATAAAAGGAAATAGCTTACACCCTTATCCCTTATCGCATTCCCAGATGGCATATTCCCAATAAGGAAGAAAGCGGCAGAAAAAATTAAAGAAAGAGTATAAAAAAAATTATTATTGACTATATCATTTATATGTAATCTTACATAAATTAAAAGTATTAAACTCCAAAAGAAATAACATAGAATTATCCAATATGGTAATCTAAAAAAATCTACGCCCTGACTCCAAATAAAAATTACTGAAAATAAAGTGAACACAACCTTGCCTACGGTTGGTTTTAAAAACTGTTTAATCATATACTTCAATCATATCAAAAAACCGCTTAGTCAAAAAGCGGTTGAATTTGAATCCAAACTATTACTATTAAAGTAAAGAAAAAGAATAGCTAAATTGTTTTATTCGTAGGGCCCGCAACGGCACTGTCAGGTGTGATTTTCTTTCCCTTAGCCGCAAAAATTAATGCTATTACTATCAAAGAAGCATAAAATACCAAAGAATATATTATCTTCGTGGTAGGAACAAAAGCTGAAGCAATACCATATCCAATAAAA